>SMTZ1_10005516_pt1 | contig 12724 bp, 8 predicted proteins | sample DeeMarSWOR136_30_FD_25667 | JGI IMG/M metagenome (IMG submission 25667) | reverse complement strand
TGAGTCAGGTTGTTGATCAGACCAATGCTTTGAGCCAGTTGACGCACGAAAGGCGTTTGTCTGCGCTTGGCCCCGGCGGTTTGAACCGAAGGCGGGCGGGCTTTGAAGTTCGTGATGTGCATATCAGCCATTACGGCCGAGTCTGTCCTATTGAAACCCCCGAAGGAACAAATATCGGCTTAATTGCTTCGCTGGCAATATTTGCGACGGTTGACGAATATGGGTTTTTGCTTACTCCATATCGCAAAGTCAAAAGTGGTAAAGTCACCGACGATGTCGATTATTTGCGTGCCGATGAAGAAATGAAGGCGATATTTGCACCTCCGAGTGCTGTCGATGCAGAGACCGGAAAGATTAAAAAGGGAATGGTCTTAGCGAGGAAAAGTGGTGAATTGGCTCAGGTTTCGAGCGACGAGGTTGAGTATGTTGATGTTTCACCGAAACAAATTGTAGGTGTTTCAGCTTCTCTTATCCCATTTCTTGAGCACGATGATGCGAACCGAGCTTTGATGGGTTCAAATATGCAGCGGCAGGCAGTTCCTCTGTTGAAGACAGAACCACCTTTAGTTCGGACCGGTATGGAGGAATTAGTCGGGCAAAACTCGAGCATGGTAGTGCGTGCCAAAAGGGGCGGTGTTGTTACAGCAGTGGACTCGACTAATATAGTAATTAACCACACCGATGAATATAAGCTTGCCAAGTTTGTTGGTTTGAATGAGAGGACCTGTCTGAACCAAAAGCCCATAATCAAACTCGGCGGAAGAGTCAAAACCAACCAGATTATAGCAGATGGTGGGGGCACTGCTAATGGCGTGTTGGCTCTCGGTAAAAATGTCCTTGTGGGTTTTGTCTCGTTTGATGGCTTTAACTTTGAGGATGCCATTATTGTTAGTGAAAAGCTCTGCAAAGACGATAGTTTTACCAGTATCCACATTGACGAATTTACTGCCGAAGTTCGCGAGACCCGTCTCGGCAAGGAAGAATTTACATGTGATATTCCCAATGTAAGTGAGAAGGCGCTGCGAAATCTTGATGAGTATGGGGTGGTCCGCGAAGGAACGAGGGTTTGTCCTGGTGATATCCTGGTAGGTAAGGTCGTACCCAAGAGCAAGACCGAACTGACCCCCGAGGAAAAATTGTTACATGCTATATTCGGAAGGGCCGGCGAAGATGTCAAGAATGACTCCCTTGAACTGCCCAGTGGATATGAAGGAGTGGTAATAAAAACAGAGCGATTTACACGCCGTGGTGCGGCCAGTGAAGAGGAAAAGAAGGCCTTGGCAGCCGAGATAAGACGCTATGAAAAAGAGATGAAGACCAAAGAATGTTTGGTTTTCAGGCAGATGATTGACACGATCCATAAGAAGTTCGACGTTAATATTGTCGATCCAACCACACGTCAGAAAGTGGGGCGGAGTTCCGATGATGAGGTTGTTTATGAGCAGGTGGAAGGCTTTAACATCAAGTGGGTCAAGCCAGCCTCACTCAGAGAAGATGTACAGAAAATCAGGGATAAGTTCTGGAGCAAGATTACTGAAATTCAGGAAGAAAAGAAGCGTAGAATAGAGAGTTTCAAACACGGTGATGAGCTGCCCAGTGGCGTGTTACAGATGGTAAAGGTCTATGTTGCAATTAAAAGGACTTTATCTATTGGCGACAAAATTGCCGGACGCCACGGAAACAAAGGTGTGATCGCCAAGATTATGCCGGAGGAGGATATGCCGTTTCTCGAAGATGGCACGAGTCTCGACATATTACTGAATCCTCTTGGCGTACCGAGCCGAATGAACGTCGGCCAGATTCTGGAAACGCATCTTGGCTGGGTGGCAAAGGTGTTGGGATTTAACGCTGTTTCACCGGTCTTCGACGGAGCTACCGAGGATAATATCCGGGAGTTGACAGACGAAGCGAATGAGCTGATGAGGAATCGAAAGTCTGAGCTGGAAGAAAAAGGCCAAGCACCTTCTGATGGAGAGTTCTTTGTAAATGTCCCATCGACTTTGAAGACTCAATTATATGATGGCAGAACAGGCGAACCGTTCGATCAAACTGCGACCATAGGGTATATATATATGATGAAACTGCATCATCTTGTTGATGACAAGATCCACGCGAGGGCAACGGGACCGTATAGTTTGATTACACAGCAGCCGTTAGGTGGAAAGGCCAGAACCGGCGGCCAAAGGTTCGGCGAAATGGAAGTTTGGGCACTGGAAGGCTATGGAGCAGCTTATACACTGCAAGAGATGCTCACGGTCAAAAGTGATGATGTTGAGGGTCGAACAAAAATTTATGAATCAATGGTCAAAGGACAAAACCTCCTTGAAGCGGGCACGCCATTGTCTTTTGATGTATTATGCAATGAGATAAGAGGATTGGGATTAAATATCCAGCTTGAAAAGAAGCGGCTTGGAGGTGCCGGATTGTAGAAGGGTTTATTGATTATTCCGAAAAAAGCAAGTAATAAAAAGGTAGTCAATAGTCAATTAGGGGAAGCCTTAAATGTATGAAAGTATTTACGATCGGATTAATGATTATGGTTCAGTAAAAATTTCACTTGCCAGCCCCAATGATATTCGTAGCTGGTCTTTTGGGGAAGTACGCAAGCCAGAGACTATCAACTACCGTACTTATCGACCGGAAAAGGACGGCTTGTTCTGTGAGCGTATTTTCGGACCGGAGCGGGATTGGGAGTGTGCATGCGGCAAGTATAAAGGTACCAAATTTAAGGGAATAATTTGCGACCGCTGTGGGGTGAAAGTCACGCATAGTCGTGTTCGCCGCAAGCGAATGGGACATATCAATCTTGCAGCACCAGTCGTACATATATGGTTTTACAAGGCCATACCTAATCGTATTGGTACACTTTTGGCGATGAAAACGGCTGACCTGGAGAAAATAATTTATTTCCAGGATTATGTTGTTACTGATCCCGGCCAAAGTCCATTGAAGTTGGGCCAATTGCTTAGTGAAGAAGAATTCCGTGAGGCGTCGAACAAATATGGTGCACCACCAGCCGGATTTAAAGCTTCAATGGGCGCCGAAGCCATCAGGGCGCTGCTGGCAAATCTTGACCTGAATGCCTTGAGTGTGGAGTTGCGACAGGCCATAACCAAGACAAACAGCAAGCAGAAAATCAAAGATCTCACGAAACGCCTTAAAATTGTCAACGAAGCTAAAAACAGCAATAACAAGGCTGAGTGGATGGTGCTTGAAGTTGTTCCTGTTATCCCGCCGGACTTGCGTCCTTTGGTTCTTCTTGAAAGAGGCAATTTTGCGACCAGCGACTTAAACGACCTTTACCGACGAATTATCAATCGAAACAACCGGCTAAAAAAACTAATAGACCTTAATGCCCCCGATGTGATCATCCGCAATGAGAAGAGAATGCTTCAGCAGGCCGTTGATTCACTGCTTGACAACGGGCGCTGCCGGAGGCCGGTACTTGGCAGTAATAATCGTCCACTGAAGTCGTTGACGGATATGATTAAGGGCAAACAGGGTCGATTTCGTGAGAACCTGCTTGGCAAGCGCGTGGATTACTCAGCTCGGTCGGTAATTGTAGTTGGACCTAATCTAAAACTATATCAATGTGGCTTGCCGAAGAAAATAGCTCTGGAATTGTATCAGCCTTTCATTATTCGAAAACTCAGGATGCATGGGCTTGCCGATACGATTAAGAGTGCCAAGAGAATGATTGAGCGACGTGATGATCCGGTCTGGGATATTCTCGAAGAGGTTATACATCAGCATCCGGTCCTGCTCAATCGTGCACCTACACTTCATCGAATGGGTGTTCAGGCCTTCGAGCCGATTCTCGTGGAAGGCAACGCGATTATGCTTCACCCGTTGGCCTGCAAGGGGTTTAACGCCGACTTTGACGGCGACCAGATGGCGGTGCACTTACCTCTAAGTGTTGAGGCGCAGGCCGAAACTCATATCTTGATGATGACTACAGCCAACATTTTTTCACCTGCCAATGGTTCCCCAATGGTTGGACCCTCCCAGGATATGGTTATGGGCAACTATTATTTGACCTTTATGGAACGAGAGCAGGGGGTTGTTTCTGATAAATCCAAGAGGATTCCGGCATTCAGAGACACATACGAGACAATAATGGCCTACGAAGTTGGTAAAATCGGGTTGCATGAAAGGTGTAAGGTAAAAATTAATAAATTGGTTATGAGTTCGGACTTGGGGATTCGTAGTTCAGCAACAACAAGCAATGAACTGCCGGAAGAAAATTCAACGGTTGTTGAAACAACCGTTGGTCGGTGTATTTTTAACGATATACTTCCTGCGGGGATGCCGTTTTATAATATGACTTTGAATGGAAAGAGGTTGAGCCGGGTAATTAGTGACTGTTTCGAATTTGCCGGTAGTCATGAGACGGTGGACCTTCTCGATAGGATAAAGGACTTAGGCTTCAAGTATGCTACGCTTGGAGGTTTAAGCTTTGGCATAACAGACCTGAAGATACCTGCAAGGAAGCCCGAAATTATAGATGAGACAGAACAAAAAGTAGGCAAGATTTATAAGAATTATGCTGATGGTGTTTTGACCGAGGGAGAAAGGTATAATCAGGTTATTGATGCCTGGACTAACGCCCGTGTAGCTGTTACTAATGAAATGATGCGGGGCCTGAAGGAAGATACCAATGAGGATGGCACGCCGTATCTTAATCCGATATACCTTATGAGCGATTCCGGTGCAAGAGGAAGCGTGGACCAGATTCAGCAGCTTGCGGGTATGCGAGCGTTGATGGCCAAGCCCAGCGGTGAGATTATCGAAACACCCATCAAATCAAACTTCCGAGAGGGCCTGACCGTCCTTGAGTACTTTAGCTCTACTCATGGAGCGCGTAAAGGGCTGGCTGATACGGCATTGAAGACAGCCAATTCCGGTTATCTAACACGAAAACTTATCGATGTGGCTCAAAATCTAATTATCACCGAGCAGGACTGTCAGACCTTACAGGGAGTTACAAAAAGCACAGTCAGTAGAGGTGAGGAGGTCGATGTGCCGCTTTCTCAGCTTATTATCGGCAGGACCGCCAGGGATAATATTCGTAATCCAATTACTGATGAAATGGTTGTTTGTGAGAACGAAGTTATTACACCGGAAGCTGCAGTAAAGATTGAAGTTTTGGGTCTTGATGCCATCAGAGTCAGAAGCCCATTGACTTGTGACAGTCCATATGGAATTTGCGCGAAATGTTACGGTTGGGATATGAGTACGGGTAAGTTAGTTGAGGAAGGTTCAGCGGTTGGCATAATTGCTGCACAGTCAATTGGAGAGCCGGGTACACAGTTGACACTGCGAACTTTCCATACCGGAGGTGTTGCCGAGAGAGCTATTCTTGAACGCGAACAGAAAGCTACCTACGCAGGAAAGATTCAATATCGTGATATCAATGCGGTTTCTTTCAAGCGGGCTGATGGCAGCACCCAGATAGTCGCGTTGAAACGCAATGGTGAGATAGCTATCCTTGACGCAAAGGACAGAGAACTTGACAAGTTCAAGGTGCCCTATGGTGCAACCGTTTTAGTACAAGATGGTTCCAAGGTTAAGAGCGCAGCGCTATTGTTCAGATGGGACCCACACCGCACGCCGATTTTAGCCGAGGTATCGGGCCTTATCCGCTTTGTAGATATCATCGAAGGCGAGACGATTGGAATTGAAGAGGAGCGAAAAGGTCAGGTTAGCAGACCTGTCGTAATCGAGCATAAAGGTGACAAGCATCCACAAATTATCATAGAAGATGCAAGCGGTAAAATACTTGATGTGCACTATCTACCTGCAGGTGCCAGAATCGAAGTTGTTGAAGGTGAGCAGGTCCAGGCAGGCCAGTTGCTTGCTCATCAACCCAGAGCCACCGGAGGAACACAGGACATCACAGGTGGTCTTCCCAGAGTCACCGAAGTATTCGAGGCAAGAAAACCGAAAGACCCTGCTGCAATGGCTGAGATTAGCGGACGAGTCGAGCTGCGAAGCGATAAACGCAAGGGCAAAATGACCATTATAATACGCTCAGAGTCCGGCATGGAAAAAGAACACCATGTCCCACGAGACAGACACCTTAACGTCCACACCGCTGATTATGCAGAGGCCGGTGATGCTCTGACCGATGGACCATTGGTTCCCCATGACATTTTGCGTATCAAAGGCGAAGAAGCATTGCAGAAATATCTGATTTCTGAGATACAAAATGTGTACAGGTCGCAAAATGTTAATATCAACGATAAACACATTGAAATTATCTGTGCCCAGATGATGCGAAAGGTTAGAATTGAGTCTGTCGGTGACAGTTCGTTTTTGCCGGGAGAGGTCGTTGATAAGTTTGTATTCCGAAGAGAGAATGAAAATTTGGCTAACAGTGTCAGGATTACCAACGTCGGCGATTCAACCGATTTGGAAGAAGGCCAGGTTATCGACAAAAGAGAGCTTGCCAGTATTAACGAAAAGATCGAAATGATAGGTGGTACTCCGGCAAAAGGCAGAAAGCCAAAAGCTGCAACGGCCCAGACGTTGCTTTTGGGAATAACAAAAGCTTCGCTGTGGTCGGATAGTTTTATCGCGGCGGCCAGCTTCCAGGAAACGACCAAGGTCTTGACGGAGGCTTCTTTGGCCGGTAAGATAGATAAATTAACAGGTTTGAAGGAAAATGTGATACTTGGCCATTTAATACCGGCCGGCACGGCTTTTAAGCCACACTTGGAAATGAAGGTTAAGCATCTTGCTGAGGCGCCGTTGCCGAAGGAATTTGCTGAAGCCAAGGAAGAAAAAGAAGCTGAAGCAAAAGCAGAAGCTGCTGTAAAAGAAGCTTTGGGAATCAATTAAAACTCGAAAAGTGAAATTGAAAGTAAATTATGCCTACTATAAACCAGTTAGTTAGACGCCCAAGAGCGAAATCAAAAGGTCGGAAGAGGGTGTCTGATATTAGCGGCTCGCCTCAAAAAAGAGGTGTATGTCTGATTGTAAGAACCCAGACACCTAAGAAACCGAATTCTGCTTTGCGAAAAATCGCTCGTGTCCGGCTTACCAGCGGCAAAGAAGTTACCGCTTATATACCCGGCATTGACCATAATCTTCAGGAGCACAGCACAGTTATAATTCGCGGAGGCAGGGTCAGAGACTTGCCGGGTGTGCGTTATCATATTGTCCGTGGTGTACTTGACTGTGCAGGTGTGGCTGGTCGTCAACAGGGCAGAAGTAAGTACGGTGCGAAGAAAGCAAAATAAGATATTATTCATTGCAAAACCATGAACCGGGGACTATAGAATATGAGGAAATTTACTGCTTCAGGTCAGCAATTAAAACCTGATCCGACATACAACAGCAAACTTGTATCGAAGTTTATTAACTGTATGATGTTGAACGGCAAGAAAAGTGTCGCACAGCGGATTTTTTATGATGCCATGGATATTATCTCCAAGCAGGTCAAGGACACCGAGCCGCTTAATATATTCGAGACAGCGATAAATAATGTAAAGCCATTGATCGAGGTTCGCAGCAAGCGTGTTGGTGGGGCCAGTTATCAGGTACCGATGCAGGTAAGCCCAAAACGCCAGCAGTCGCTCGCCTTCAGGTGGATACTGCAATCAGCCAGGGCCAAGAAGGGAAAGCCGATGTGTGAGCGTCTGGCCTCCGAATTGGTGGATGCCTACAATGAACATGGCGGTGCAATGACTACCCGCGAGAATATCCATAGAATGGCGGAGGCAAATAAGGCATTTGCCCACTTTGCCTGGTAAGATTCGTCGGTTTTTAACTGCCCCCGGAGTTTAGCTTTTCGAAGAAGCACAACAGGGGGCAGTTTTTTATTATTGAAATACAATCTGGGAAATGAGCAACGAGACACGAATTATGCCGAGTAATTTGGAAAGATTACGTAATATTGGAATTATGGCTCATATTGACGCCGGTAAAACAACAATAACCGAGCGGATTCTTTATTATACAGGCAAAACATATAAAATGGGTGAAGTCCACGACGGTACTGCTGTTATGGACTATATGGAAGAAGAACAAAAAAGAGGGATTACTATTACTTCAGCGGCGACGAAGTGTCCCTGGAAGGGCTTTGAAATCAATCTGATCGACACGCCTGGACATATTGATTTTACTGCTGAGGTTGAAAGGTCGCTTCGAGTTCTCGATGGTGCTGTTGCTGTATTTGATGCCAGCGAGGGCGTGCAGGCCCAAAGTGAAACCGTTTGGAGGCAGGGACAAAAATACAATTTGCCTTGTCTTTGCTTTATAAATAAGATGGACAAAGTCGGCGCTGACTTTGAGATGTCTGTGGACTCTATTCGTGATAAGCTTCTTGCCAATCCAATTTTATTGCAGATTCCCATAGGGGCAGAAGATTCTTTTGCCGGCATAGTGGACCTGATTAAATACAAGGCGGTTTTCTATAAGCCGGAAAAGCTTGGAGCAGCTTTTGAGGAGACCGAAATTCCCGCAGAATTGCAACAAGTTGCAGAACAGCAAAGAAACCAGATGATAGAGCTTGCAGCGGAAGCAGATTCTGAACTGATGGACAATTACGTCCACGATAAGCCAATCGACAGTAAAATGATTAACAGGGCGATTAGGAAAGCGACTTTAAGCAATAAACTTCATCCGGTATTTGTGGGTTCAGCATTGAAATATATAGGTGTACAGAAATTGCTTGACGGTGTTTGGGAATATTTGCCTTCTCCATTGGATAAGCCCGTCTTGGTTGGGCATAGGCCGGATGATAAAAAGAAGAAGATATCGGTTGAATGTGACCCCAATGGCAGTCTGGTTGCACTTGCATTTAAGATCACCAGTGATATACATGGTGACTTGAGTTTTTTAAGGATTTATCAAGGCATACTAAAGTCCAGCAGTAGGGTGTTGAATGTAAATCGCAGCAAAAGGGAAAATATTACCAGGATATTTGAGATGCATGCCGATGAGCGTAAAATTCTGGACAAAGCCAGTGCCGGCGATATTGTCGCGGTTGTAGGACTAAAACAAACTCTCACGGGCGATACGATTTGCGACCCTAAACGACCGATTTGTCTTCCAAGTATTACTTTTCCTCAGACTGTTATAACTATGTCGATAGAACCGAGGACCGCGGTAGAGAAGGCGAAGTTGGCAGATGCATTGGCGGATTTGAAGCGTGAGGATCCAACTTTTGGGTGCAAAGTAGATTCCGAAACAGGCCAGACAATCATCAGTGGGATGGGTGAATTACATTTGGAGATACTCCAGCACAAACTGGTGAGGGAAAAAGGTGTTAATGTCAGGGTTAGCAAGCCAAGGGTTGCCTACAAGGAAGCTATTACTAAAACGGCACAATCGGAGGGTAAATTCATACGCCAGACGGGAGGTCATGGCCAATACGGTCATGTCGTTTTATCGCTTGAACCATTGTTGACAGAGGAAGGTCTACCGAGTCGCGATATTGATTTTGAAAGCAAAGTAGGATCCAACGCCGTGCCGAGAGAATATATTCCTTCTGTGGAGGTGGGGGCAAGGGACGCTCTTGGGAGCGGTGTGTTGTCAAGCTATCCTGTTGTGGGAGTTAAAGTTACGCTCATTGATGGTTCCTTCCATTCAGTAGATTCTTCGGATCTGGCTTTTGAGCAGGCTGCTGCAATTGCTGTGGAAAAGGCCCTCATCCAGGCTGGCCCGGTTTTGCTTGAGCCTATAATGAGGTTGCAGGTGGTAGTACCGGAATCTGCCTTCGGGGCTGTTCAGAGCAATTTGCTTGGAAAAAGGGGCCTGATAACGGATTGTCGGATGCATGGAAATATGCGGGTAATTGATGCCAAGGTGCCTCTGGCGGAAATGTTTGGTTATTCCAGCGAGATAAGAAGTGCCACAGCAGGCCGGGGAACCTTTACTATAGAGCCGTTGAGCTATGAGAAGGTTCCGGAGCAGATTGCAAAGACCATTATTTTGTAAAAATAATAGTTTTTTTTATATTTTATTTAAATTTTTTCGGAATTTTTATTGATATTACTTGATTTGTGTGATAAAAGGATGTTTTTTTAGCCGTAGCGAGCATTGTCAAGGATGGCTTTGCGTAAACCAGTTGGGCTGTAGCATACCTGAAATGTGGTAGTCATGGATGGTTTTTGAAAGGTGTTTCGTTGCACCTAAGGGTGTGCCAAGGCCGATAAATGGCTTTGGAAGGGCCAAAAATTGGTCCTGACCCGATTTCTAAAGGAAGGCTGATTTGATAATCGAATTCAGCGAAAAAAGCCTTTCCTGCCGAAAGCAAACAGCGTTGATTGAGTAAATAGTAGAAGAATTATACGCTAAGAGAGATTTTTTTATCTGTCTTTTGGTTTATAAGCCTATGCGGCTGAATGGCTTATAAATCTTAAGGATGAGTTAACGCTAAAGAATCGGTTTATCGAAGGCGTAAAAGGAATTTATGACTACTGAAACCGAAAGAATAAGGATTAGAATGGAGGCCTATGACCATAGGACTCTGGATGCGTCTGCTAAGGAGATAGTGGAGCACGCTCGAAAGACTAATGCTCGTGTCAGTGGGCCTGTACCATTGCCGACGCGTATTGAAAGATATACCGTATTGCGGAGTCCTCACATTGATAAAAAGTCGCGTGAGCAGTTTGAGTTGAGAACTCATAAGCGCCTGATTGATATTCATGAGGCCAATGCACGAACGGTCGAAGTGTTGAACCGCTTAGTCGTACCAGCCGGTGTTTTCGTAAAGATCAAAGCATAATCCTTGATTTGGACGGCAAGCGACAAGAGACAAGATAATGGCAATGTTGTTGGGAAAAAAAGTTGGAATGACTCAGGTCTATGACGAATCGGGCAAATTACTGCCCGTTACAGTCATACAAGCCGGGCCTTGTGTTGTTATGCAGGTCAAAACGACTGAAACTGACGGTTATAACGCCATTCAACTGGGTTTTGATGATATAAAACCCTCGCGTAGAAAGAATCCGCAAGTTGGACATGCTAATAAAGCCAATACGACACCAAAGAGGTTTGTCAAAGAGATGCGGATGCCTGACGAGACCGAACCTGAGTACAAGGTAGGAGATGCTATAACTGTTTCGGTCTTTGCTGATGACAAATTTGTTGATGTTGTAGGTACCAGTAAAGGCAAAGGCTTCGCCGGCGTAATGAAACGGCACGGCTTTGGTGGCTTTCCCGGCTCCCACGGAACCGAACGCAAACACAGAGCGCCCGGCTCAATATCAAGTTTCGCAAGCGATGCAGGGCATGGCGGAAGCCCTAAAAGAGGCAAAAGAATGGCCGGACATATGGGGCACCGTCGGGTCACAACAAAAAACCATAGACTGGTCTCAATAGATGAAGAGAGGAATTTATTGGTTGTAAAAGGTGCCATGCCTGGTCCAGCCGGCTGCTATTGCTGGGTTCGCAGTGCTAAAAAAGCCTGATGTGGAGTAAAACGAGAGAGATGATAGACTTGGCTGTATATAACATAGATGGACAGGAGGTTGAAAGCCTGAAGGTCGAAGAGTCGGCTTTGGGCAGTTCGGTCAGGTATCCTCTGCTTAAGCAGGCGATAGTGATGTATCAGGCAAATAAGCGTGTTGGAACAGCCGCAACAAAGGGCAGAAGTATGGTGACCGGCTCCGGTAAAAAGCTCTTTAGACAAAAAGGTACGGGTTTTGCGCGAGCTGGTAATCGGAGGACAGGCAAGCGGGTTGGCGGCGGCGTCACATTCGCCAAGGTTGCCAGAAATTTCCATAAGCGCATGCCCAAAAAGCAGAAAAGAGTGGCCAGGGACTCAGCAATATTGGCAAAGCTTTTGAGCAATAATGTTGTCGTAGTTGACGGCCTCAACATTGAAAAACCACATACCGGCGTTTTCGTAGGCATTCTTAATAATTTAAAAATTCTCTCAAAAGACAGTTGCCTCGTAACCATTAGTGATTACGACGACAATCTTTACAAATCAGCAAAAAATATTCCCAGGGTTTCTATTATGCCTGTAGCTCAGTTGAACGCCGGTGACATCTGTAACCACCGCAAGATTCTGATAACCAAAGAAGCGTTATTGTTCCTTTTGGACAGGGATGAGGCAGGTGAAAGTTAATGGCAGTAATTTTAGACGACTATAATATCATTATCCGTCCCCTGATTACAGAGCAGGGTGTGCACTTTGCCAATACGAAAGGTGCATACTCGTTTGAGGTAAATAAGAAGGCTAATAAAGTTCAGATAAAGAATGCCGTCGAAAGAATATACGGTGTCAAGGTGCACAAGGTTAGAACCGCTAACCGAAGAGGCAAAGAACGTCGCAGAGGCAGAACTTTGGGTATTACACCGAGTTGGAAAAAAGCTATTGTGTTTCTGGAGCCCGATTATCATATAGATTTGTTCTAAAAGCAAAGTGAAAAGCTTACGGTTGGATAAGAGATAGAATTATGGGTATTCGAGTTTATAAACCAACAAGTGCCGGACGCAGGAAAAGTTCAGTGAATGATTATGCTGACCTGACCACTTCAAGGCCTGAGAAGTCACTATGCAAGAGAATAAAAAAGACGGGTGGAAGAAATCATCATGGTGTTACGACGGCGCGTTTTAGGGGCGGCGGGGCGAGAAGAATTTACCGTATTATCGATTTCAAGCGTAACAAAGATGGCGTTCCCGCAAAGGTTGCAACGGTTGAATACGACCCCAACCGAAACTGTTTCGTTTCCTTGCTGCACTACGTCGACGGTGAAAAAAGATATATATT
>SMTZ1_10005515_pt1 | contig 12724 bp, 7 predicted proteins | sample DeeMarSWOR136_30_FD_25667 | JGI IMG/M metagenome (IMG submission 25667) | reverse complement strand
TGGGCGTCAGCCACGGCCAGAGCCAGAGTTTCAGCATCACTCCGAACGCGGGCTATGAGATAAGCGACGTCCTGGTCGATGGCGCCTCGGTGGGAGCGGTATCGAGCTACACTTTCACCAACGTAAATGATGACCACACGATTCACACTAACTTCGGGTTGATACCGACCGGACCGACTGGACCGACCGGACCGACTGGACCGACTGGACCGACCGTAGTGGCCGTAAGAAATGGGCTTACCCTGTCCGTATCTCCCGGGGTGGGCGGAACGGTGACTGACGAGACCGGTGCTGGTTCTTACAAGGAAGGTGATGTCGTCGAAATAAGAGCATCAGCCGCAGATTGCTACGACTTTGTTAGCTGGACAGCGCCTGCGGGCGTATTCGCTGATGCATATGCAGCTGAGACCGACTTCCTCATGCCGGGTCGAGCTGTAACCGTCACCGCTAACTTCGAGTTCATTGGTAATCCCACCAGAGCATTACCCGACCAGGTACTGCCGGGAGAGAAATTTGAGGTAGCCGTGACCTTCGCTGCCCCGGCTGACGGTTTTCACGCTATTGCCCTGACCGATATAGCACCTGCCTATTGGGAGGTGAGCGTCAATGTGGCCTGGGCTGCCCCGGAGGCGACAGCGGTTCACACTCCAGCCGCTGAGACGGCGGCATCTGTCTGGTATGGACCTTGTGACATCTGTGTGGTATTCACGACAGTGTATGAGGTCCAGGTACCGGTTAATGCCGAGCCTGGCACTTACACCTTTAGCGGTTCTCTCAAGTATTACATTGAACCAGACCCGGCCCCGCCTTACGAGCAAGAAGTCACCGGTGATATCCAGGTACGCGTAAGGGAGAGTGAGACAGCTAGGATTGCGGGGGTGACCAAAGGGGTTGATGGTGCTATCTTGACCGGGGCAGCCGTTACCCTGTACCAGAATGGTGAGACAATAGCGAATGTCTTCAGTGACGAGAATGGAAACTATGCATATGAATTCTCAGAGCTTGGGGATTATGAAGTGGTGGTCAGCAGGGCGGGATTTAGGGACGAGGTTCAGTCTATCTCGGTAACCACGCTAGCAATATATACCTTTAATTTTGTCGGTGACCATGGGCTTATTCCCGATTCACCCAGCCTCTCTCACGTCTTGGCTTGTATGAGTCTATGGAAGTTTGGCGAGCCGCCTTTTCAGTTGAGCACGTCCAGGGTATTGGATGTGATAAGTGCCTGGAAATATCCGATAACCTAGGAGTAAAAGAGGAGGCCGACATGGACTCTGCCAGAGAGCGAAGCATGAGATTGAACCACAAGCTGCCCAAGCTAGGTGGATGGGTGTCGTTGATTCTCCTGATTACTGGTCTACTCGCTATTCTGGGCGGCACGGCGTGTCAGAGTGAGCTACCGGATACGACAACACTACAGCTTGAAAGGGAATTGCCGGCCGTGGTGATGACGGGAGACGAATTCTCTGTAACTGTGACCTTTACCTCGCCTGAAGATAGTTTTCATGCCATAGCACTGACCGACCTAGCCCCTGCCGACTGGGATGTGAGCGTTGATGTGGCTTGGACTGAGCCGCAGGCTATGGCGGCCCACACTCCGGAACTTGGGAAGGCGGTATACGTCTGGGAAGGGCCTCATGATGCCGGTGTAGAATTCACCGCAGCGTATAAAATCAAGGTGCCTGTCGATGCCGAGCCTGGGGCTTACACGTTTAGTGGTTCCCTTGAGTATTACATTGAACCACACCCAGCGGCCTCTTACGAGGAAGAAATCGTCGGCGATATACAGGTGACGGCCTCCTAGGGCTTGTAGCCTCATACTGACGAACTGTTTGACGGCTAGGTGGGCGCGGCCTACGATGAAGCTTTTACGTTCTCCGGTGGCACCCTGTCTTTCGATTAGGCAGGGATTGCCAGGCGTTACCCGGCGGCCAACCACCGCCTGCATGGCTGGATTACTGGTCACCCTTCTGCATCGTTAGTATCCTTGTATGCCGCCAAGCGGCTGTGAACCGACAGGCGTAACAGCGGTATCAACTAACTCTGCCCATTCCCGCCCCGAGTCTCTCGCAGATAGTTTGGGACCACGCCGGTTGATTCAATTGGCTCAGCGAACTCCTCGTGAGCCACTAGCCCTGTGTCGGAGGCGGTCCTGGCTCTGTGAAGCTCCAGTCTCAAGGGATTGGAAATTGAAAATGCAGTGCTTCTTATCTCTTTTTACCCATTGGTCGCTTGTGCAAAGCCTATGTTCTGAAGCTATTTTACGCTCGGAACCTGTCTGCCGACGCAGTTAAGCACGGGAAATCTAGGTTAGTATTTCAGGCCTGGATATTGGGACTTGGATCCAGGCGACTTCACTATTTTGGGGGAAGTCACTCAGGACTTGACGAACGAAATGGGTGAGATTGAATAGCACTGATTGACTATTACTAACGGGTGATTGACGGCCAAGAGGACTGCACTTAGAATGAATCGTGTGAGCTAAAGCTAAACAGCTAAGAGAAGGTGTTCAAAAATAAAGAGGGTTCGGTATGAACGAAAGGTATTTTGATTTTCGAATCACTGATAATGGGAGGCAGCAACTGAGAAGCCGGAAGATGCTTCTGCAGGTTTTACTCTCTTTTGTTCTGCTGTTCAGCCTTATTCTTCCTGTGTCAATTACTGAAGCGAATGGAAGCTTCACGATAGACACGGGAGTCCGCCCCTTAACAACCGTGGGAGCTGATGTCGCCATCTATGGCACCTCCTATCATGACGTACTCTATACCACCGCTGAGGGAGTCCTGTATCAGCGAGGACTGCCGGACACGGTCACGGCGGGGGAAGAATTTGCGGTAACCGTGACCTTCGCTGCCCCGGCTGACCGTTTTCACGCCATAGGACTAACCGAAGTAGCCCCTGCCGGCTGGGATGTGAGCGTTGATGTGGCCTGGACTGACCCGCAGGCGATGGTGGCCAATACTCCGGAACCTGAGACAGCGGTATACATCTGGGCAGGCCCTTATGCTGCCGGTGTAGAATTCACCGCAGTGTATAAAATCCAGGTGCCAATCGATGCCGAGACTGGGACTTATATGTTTAGTGGTTCTCTCAAGTATTACGTTGAACCACACCCAGCCCCCTCTTACGAGGAAGCAATCACGGGTGATATTCAGGTAGACGTAGTAGACGTACCCGCGGCCACGATAGTCAGAATAGCGGGGGTGACCAAAGAGGTTGACGGTACCATCTTGCCCGGGACCGTCGTTATCCTGTACCAGAATGGCGAGGAAATTGCCAATGTCGTCAGTGATGAGAATGGAAACTATGAGTTCGAGTTTTCAGAGCTTGGGTATTATGATGTTGTGGCCAGTAAAGGAGGATTCAGGGACGAGGCTCAGTCTATCTCGGTAACAGAGCCAACAACACATAACCTCGACTTTGTCGGCGACCACGGGCTTATTCCAGACACGCCCAGCAAGTCTTACGTCCTGGCGTGTATGAATCTATGGAAATCTGACGAGCCATCTTTTCAGCTCAGCACGTCCAGGCTGTTGAAGTTGATAAGTGCCTGGAAATATCCGTACCTGCCGTTATAGGAGGCTGGTGCTACTGGAGCACTGCCCGATGAAGTGATGGCGGGATACGAATCTCCGGCAACCATGTCTTGGCCTCGCGGCACGATGATTTTCACACCATAGGACTGACCCATGTAGGCCTGTCGGCTGGAATGTCAGCCAGTTCTATCTGTCCTAGAACCATTGACTCTAGGGATCCCAAGGCTACTATGATCCAATCGTCTTGCACCCACCTTACCCTTTTTTCTTAGTTTTGCTTGATCACTAAGGCTGTAGGAGGTATGAGTCGCCTTTCCAGCCATTATCATTTCCTTTCCAACACCCTCTTAAGTTTTTACTCCAAAAGGTGTATGCCTGGAAGAGACTAACTATTGACAAGTCGTCAGATAGCGGTATAATAGTTTCTACAAGAATAGCCCCTCTAAGAAATTAGGAATTTAAAACTAACATCAAGGCCGGTGGTCAAGTGTGTGTGTCAGAGGATTGCGGTAGTTCCCACGATGTTCAGTTGAGCGCATATAGACATCTGAACTGGGCTCTTTTTTCCTACCGCAGTATAATCAACTCTTTTTGGATTACACCTGTCCCTGTGCTGGGTGCGACGATGCTTGGTGGTGTCCGATAGACAGTGCGTGGGCGACATAACGCAAGCTTGAGATTTTGGCAAGACCAGCCTGTTACTAAGACCTAGCCGATGAAGGAGGAGAATAGAAGGATGAAAATCAGAAGAACCGCGGCAATTTTGCTTGGCGTAGTGATGATTTTCGCTGGGGTATTGAGTGTTTCTGCGCAAGAGAGTCCAGCTTCTCCCCAAGCTGAAAGGAATTATACTACCGATGCCGATTTTGAGGAAGGGGTCTCGACGGGAGTAGAGACAGTTGAAAATCAACTGCAGCTCTCCGAGGGACCGGTGAATTTGCCATTTATCTGGGTTCCTGGCGAGGAGGGGGTGGTTTCTAAGGTTGGCACAGAGACAGGGGATGAGCTAGGACGTTATCGGGTGGTACTTTATGGAGGCAGTCCCTCGCGAACAAGCGTTGACCTTGAGGGTAACGTCTGGGTAGGCCTCAGAACAGCCGGCACGGTCGTGAAAATCGGACTTTATGAGGCCGGTCATTATATAGATAGAAATGAAGATGGCATAATTCAGACCTCGCGAGACCTTGACGGAGACGGCGATATCACGGAGGCCGAAATCCTTCCTTGGGGTCAGGACGAATGCGTGCTTTTTGAGGTTGTTCTGGTACCTGGGCACGAAGGAACATATGTTCCCGGGACCTATGAAGGGCCTTACGACACGGATTATTGGGGTACATCTCCCAGGGGTTTGGCAGTTGATGCTGAAAATAACCTTTGGGTCGGGACCGGGTCTCCGCAAAAAATCTATTATATTGACGGCGCCACAGGTGAGATTCTTGATGTGATTGATGTCTCGCCATGGGACCACCATGCCTATGGAGCGACCATAGACAGAAATGGCCTTCTCTGGTCGCTGCATCGATGGCACAGTCCTACTGAGCCCCCTCCTACTGAACTTCTGCGCGTTGATCCCTCTGATCTGGAGTCAATCCGGGCAGTACATCTGCCATACGAACAATATGCCCTTGCCACGGATAACCTTGGTCACCTATTCCTGACCGGGTGGGAGGGTAATAAACTCTTCAAGATTGACATAGAAACTGACGATACGATTTGGGTGAAGGATACTCCGGAGGGTTGTGCCAGAGGTGTTGTGGTCACTGCCAAGGATAACCATGTCTGGGTGGCGGATACCTGCCGCGACAGCGTTCTTCGCTATGATAACGACGGGAACTTGATAGCTGAAATAGGGGGTCTTATCGGACCTTCAGGCATTGCCGTGGATGCAGCAGGCAAGATTTGGGCCACTGATAATCATAGCGATTATATCCATCGCATTGATCCTGAGACCAACACCATTGACCTATCCAAGCGATTAATCGGTACCGGGGCTCATTACAGTTATACTGACATGACCGGTGTGGTGCCAATAACAATGACCACAAGAATGGGCACCTGGACAGTAATCCACGATAGCAACCAAGCTGAAACCCCCTGGGGGACTATTTCTTGGAATAGTGAAGAGCCAGAAGGTACCTTGATTAAAGCTGAGGCCAGAAGCTCCTATGACGGGAAGATTTGGTCGACCTGGGAGACAGCTGAAAATGGAGTACCCTTGACTAAAATTCCCGAGGGAAGATATGTGGAAATCAGGGTAACTCTCCAGAGTATTACCGAAGAGCAATCACCATTTCTCTATGACCTTACTATCAAACCAGCCGTGCCAGTGGAGCCCGATGAGTCTGTTCGGTCGTGCTTCATCGCCACCGCAGCTTATGGCACCCCAATGGCGGAGGAGATAGAAATTCTCCGTGATTTCAGAGATGAGTACCTGCTGGCCAGCCCGCTGGGGCAAGCTCTGGTAGGCCTCTATTACAGGGTCAGCCCACCGATAGCCGAGTTCATAGCTAAGCATCCCAGCCTGAAGCCAGTGGTGAGGACTGGGCTGGTGCCTGCTTTGGTAATAAGCACTGTAGTCATCAACACTACCCCGGCCGAGAAGATAGCCATATTAGGCTTGTTGGTGCTGGTTCCAATAGCAGTCACTATAATGGCAACGAGGCATCGAAGAAGAGGTACAATATAAGCTGTGATTTTGGGAAACCAAAATGTTCCAAAGGAGGCGAAGCATGAAGAAAAGAGTTAGCATCTTTTTGATTACGGTAGCCTTAATCGCAGGGGTGGTAGGCTGTGGTGGCGGCGGTGTTGAGTACGACCTCACCATGGCAGTAGCTCCCGGTGGTAGAGGAACGGCAACTGATTTGACTAATGCTTCGCCTTACGCAACAGGTACTTCAGTCAGCATAGCAGCAGTAGCCAACTCGGGCTACCACTTCACTAACTGGACGGCGCCAGCGGGCATATTTGGTAATGCGACTGCGGCACAGACTACCTTCACCATGCCAGCTCAAAATGTGAAGGTCACCGCCAACTTTGCCAAAGACCCTTATTTTTGGACAGATGCCTATGTTCTCTTAAATGGACCGGCAACTTTGCCACCAGAGGAGCGAAATCCCTGTGTCATTCTATATATTAGGACCGATGTAGTCATGGATAGCGTTCGGGTGGACCTGCCTGATGGTAGGTCAATAATTGTTCCACGAAATACCAATGTGTTTAGCCCTAGTATTGACCAGCCAGCCATCCTTGATTTTATAACCTGTGTATCGGGGATGCCCATAGCTGGCGGAGAATATATTTTCACTGCTCTTGATGCGGCTGGCGAGCCGATACCGGGAGTAAGAAACACTGACATCTGGGTAGGTGTTGAGCCACCGGACCCGCCGACTAATGTACGAGCTGAAGTCATTGAATATGGAATCTTAGTTAGTTGGGATGAGAGTCCGATAATACCTGGCTCTTTTGAACCGGCAACTTATACTCAACTTGGTTTTTATCAGTTATGGATAGACAGAATTGAAACATGGGAATCGATTTATGGAGTTTGTTGTATATCTTCGTCCCCCTATTCTGTTCCCAAATATAAGACATACTTTATCCCAGGAAAAGATAACGGGCTTTCGCTTAGTGAAATGGAAGACGGAACATATTCCCTTGGCGCTAGTGTTCATAGTGTTGCTCCCGAAGGTTCATTAGGAAAAGGATTTGAGTATAACAACTTTGATCCCGGTCAATGTATAACCTTTACCATTCAGGATGGAGAAATCACTATAAAATAAAGGGAGCTATAGAATTGGGGTCAACTCTATTTTTCTCCGTACTCGGCAATTAACAAACTCCTAGATACAATGTTAATTAAGATCAGGACTTATCTCTTTTACTGATAAATAGCCCAGTCAGTGGCTTTGAAAGGAGGAGAGAAGATGAAGAATAGAATAATCTCTATCTCGTTAGCGGTTGCATTGGTCCTCGGTATTGGTCTTATTGGCTGTGGAGGTAAGGAGGTGCCGGAGATAACGGAGTACAACCTCGCCATATCTAGCACGGAAGGCGGCGAGGTAACCACCCCTGGAGAGGGGACTTTTACCTGTGAGGAAGGTGAGGTGGTCAACCTGGTGGCCGAGGCTGAGGAAGGCTACCACTTTGCGAAGTGGACTGGCAACGTGGATGCCATTGCCGATGTTTATGCTGCTGAGACCACCATCACCATGAACCATTACTATTACATTACCGCCAACTTTGTTGGGGAAATATGGGATTGGTATGATTTGGATGCAGTCAGGGACAGCCTGGGCGGCAGTTACATTCTGATGAACGACCTCGATTCCACCACCGTCGGTTACGAGGAGCTGGCGTCGGCAACAGCCAACGGGGGAAAGGGCTGGGAGCCAATTGGAAGTCTTTCTGTTGACCCAATTTCCTTTTGGATTATCGACCTTGCTGACCCGTTTACCGGTAGTTTAGATGGCCAAGGATATGATATAAGAGACCTGTTTATCGGCCGCCCTGACGAAGATGGTGTGGGGCTTTTCGGTTCTGTTGGTGAAGGAGGAGTCATCGATAATCTTGGAATAATGAACGTCGCTGTGGCTGGCCGTTCGTATGTTGGTGGTCTGGTGGGAGGGAGTTGGGCCACTGTGAGCAACTCCTATTCCACCGGCAGTGTGAATGGCGACGCGCAAGTTGGCGGTCTGGTAGGAGGTACTTTTTGGGGCGGCACTGTGAGCAACTCCTATTCCACAGGCAGCGTGACCGGCGAGGGTCAGCACACTGGCGGTCTGGTAGGGGGGAGTTGGGGTATTGTGAGCAACTCCTATTCCACCTGCAGTGTGGCTGGGGGCGATTGGTGGGTTGGTGGTCTGGCGGGAGGGAATTGGGGTACTGTGAGCAACTCCTATTCCACCGGCAGCGTGACTGGGAATTTCCATGTTGGTGGTCTGGCGGGAGGAAATTGGGGTACTGTGAGCAACTCTTATTCCAGTGGCGGGGTGATTGGTGTTGGGCCTGTTGGCGGCTTGGTGGGATTTAACCATTTCGACACTGTGAGCGACTCTTACTTCACAGGCAGCGTAACTGGCGAGTGGAGTGTGGGTGGTCTGGTGGGAGAACATCATGACGGCACTGTGAGCAACTCCTATTATAATCAGGATGAGGTTCTTATCAATGGCAGGAATATAATCACTATTGGAGCTTTGCCCGATGAAGACTTCGAGCAATGGCTGGCCAACGACAAGTTCTTGGATGTCAATGAGAGGCTTGCTCAAGAAGATGATTACTGTCTAATAAACGATGTCGGTGATTTCAAACAGCTACTCGCCTTTGGTCAGGATAGTTCATTGAAGTTCAGATTGACAAAAGATCTGGATTTAGGCGGTGAGCCCAATTTCTACATCCCGTATCTGGCTGGAGAGTTTGATGGCAACGGTCACAAAATCTCGAATTTGAGCTCCAGCTTTGATTTCATCTCGCAAGTGGGATTATTTGGATACATTGCCTCTCGCGGAGCAGTCACTGGAGTGAGTGCCGAGAATGTAAACATAACTGGTGGTATGTTTGTTGGCGGTCTGGTGGGAGAAAATGATGGCACTGTGAGCAATTCCTATTCCACCGGCAGAGTAGGTGGTTATTGGTGTGTTGGCGGTCTGGTGGGACAGATTGGATACAATGGGGGCACTGTGAGCAATTCCCACTACAATTATGACGAGGTTCTCATCAATGGCAGGAGTATGATTACTATTGGAGCTTTGTTCAATGAAGACTTCAACCAATGGCTGGCTAACGGTAAGTTCTTGGATGTCAATGAAAGGCTTTCTCAAGAAGATGGTTATTATCTGACAAGTGATGTCAATGATTTCAAAAGCCTACTGGCGTTCGGTCAGGATGGTGCCTTGAAATTCAGACTGAAAAACGACCTGGATTTAGGCGGTGAGTCCAATCTCTACATTCCTTATCTGGCTGGAGAGTTTGATGGAAACGGCCACAAAATCTCAAACTTGAGGCTCAACTTTGATTCTATTTCGCAAGTGGGATTATTTGGATACCTTGCTTCTGGTGGAAAAGTCAGTGAAGTGGGTGTTGAGAACATAAACATAACTGGCAATCTGGATGTTGGTGGTCTGGTGGGATGTGCTTCTTGGGGCAGCACTGTGAGCAACTCTTATTCCACCGGCAGCGTGACTGGCAGTAACGAGGTTGGCGGTCTGGTGGGATGGAATGATGGCACTGTGAGGAACTCTTATTCCACTGGCAGCGTGACTGGCAACTGGGGTGTTGGGGGTCTGATGGGATGGAATTATGGGGGCACTATCAACAACTCCTATTCCACCAGTAACGTCATTGGCGATGAATATGTTGGCGGCCTGGTAGGAGAGAATCGGGGCACTGTGAGCAATTCTTTCTGGGATATCGAAACCAGCGGACAATCTACTTTGGATAGCGGGACGAGCAAAACTACCACCGAAATGAAGAGCATCGCCACGTTCACAGGTGCTTTGTGGGACATAATCGCCGTCGCTCCTGGCGAGACTAACCCTGCCTACACTTGGAATATTGTTGATGGGCAGACCTATCCCTTCTTGAGTTGGCAATCTATTTCTTGACACAACCAGAGCTTAAATGATTGAGAAAGCGATAATATGCCTGAGGGTGGCATTGCACATCTGCTTATTTTGTTCAGAGTGATGATGATTAACACTCAAGCATCGCTTGTATCAGTCTTCGGGAGTTAACAAGCCACGATACAGTTTCGGGGGCAGTAGGGATGTTCGGGCCCTAACCTGCCAATTTCCCCTTCAAATTCAGGATACAATTTATATATGCGATCGTGTAGGTATCCGCCTTCGAAGTAAGGCGGAGATAAAGACCGCCACTACACTCTCTCATCAAAGCGCCTGGCGTTTGAGGAGGTTGTGATTTATATTCAGCGCGAACCTTTGGCTTGCCGGTCAAATTGGCAATGATTTATCGAGGTCACTATAATGATGCTGGATGGCTAACGAAGGACAACAGATGAATCTTTCTCTTTTGCTTTCTTTACTCCAAGAGATGCCTGCCTACAGGCAACTGGTGGGGGAGCTGTCTGTGGTGAAGGGTGAGCATAAGACAACCGTACTTGATACTGCCAAACCTTACTTGATTGCTGCTCTTTACAAAGAGCTCGATTTGCCCCTCATGGTGGTGACCGGTCAGCCTGAGGGTGCCAGGAAGCTTCATGAACAGCTTCGAGCCTGGTGTTCACCTTCTTCCGAGTTGCATCGTTTCCCTGAGCTCGACTTGCTGCCTTATGGCAGTTCTCAGCTATCGGCTGTCAGCTATCAGATGACGGAGAGGTTGAGGGCATTAGCCAACTTGGCGCTTTATAAGGAGGGTGATAAACCTCCCCTGGTAGTGACCTCAGCCCTGGCAATAATGAGTAAAACCATCCCGCAAAGGGATTTTGCGGCTGCTTGTCATATTCTGAAGACGGGAATGGCTGCTGAGCCCCTGGAGCTAATACGCCGATGGCAAAGCATGGGCTACGAAGTGGAGGACGTTGTCGAGGTGCCCGGACAGATGAGCAAGCGGGGTGGCATCATTGATGTCTTTCCCTCCTGCAACCAGTTGCCAGTTCGAATAGAGTTCTTTGGCAACCAAATAGAGAGTATGAGGTACTTCGACCCGGAAAGCCAGCGCTCAACCAGCCCTGTATCCTCGTTGATCATCACCCCGGCCAAAGAATTTATGCCAGTATCTGATAGCTCTGATGTGGCGGATGGAAGCGTATTTGATTACCTTGGCGGTGATGCCTTGCTCGTTCTCGATGACCCTGAAGGAATTGAACTTACCGTAACCAGGCTAAACAAGGAAACTCAAGAATTAAGAGCCGCAAAGATGGAAAGAGGCGAGCTGCCCGAGAGCTTTCCCTCTCCTTACCTCACCTGGGAAGAATTAGAGTCGCAGATGAATGAAAGGCATCGCCTGGCGCTGGAAACATGGGATGCCGCCCAAGGCTATGGACGGGCTTTGCCCTTCACCAGAGCCCAGAGTTACGGAAGCCAGTTAGAAAGGTTCCTTAAAACAGCCAAGCAAATGGTGGAACAAAAACAGCGCGTGTTCGTAGTCAGCCATCAGGCAAATCGTCTGGCTGAGCTTCTCCAAAAAGAGGACATTCATACTTCGCCGACATCATGGATAGAACAGATACCTCCGCCCGGTTCCATCACCATGCTCCAGGGCTCACTGGACGGAGGCTGGCTACTGGATGACAGGCTGACCCTTATTACTGATGTCGAGCTCTTCGGCTTTATGAAGCAGCCGCGACCCAGCACTCAACAGAGGTTGAGTGCTGGGAAGAAGAGGCCGATACCTCACCAGTGGTTTCTTCCTCAGTTGGCTCCTGGCGATTATGTCGTCCATGTCGACCATGGCATCGCCAGATTCCACGGTCTGGCCAGGAGATCATCCGATGGAATGGAGAGAGAATACCTTGTTTTAGAGTATGCCGCTGGTGACAAGCTCTATGTGCCTACCGAAAGGATAGACCGCGTCAGCCGCTATATCGGTGCTGGCGACCAGGCACCCCACTTGAGCCGTTTGAGAACCCCGGAATGGCAAAGGACCAAGAACAGGGTTAAGGAATCAGTGGCGGAAATTGCTCGGGAGCTGCTCGACCTTTATGCTGCTCGTGAAGTAGCTCCGGGCTTCGCTTTCTCTGCAGATTCACTATGGCAACAGGAGCTAGAAGCATCGTTTCCTTACATGGAAACACCAGATCAGGTTCAGGCAATCATGACGGTTAAAGAGGACATGGAAAAAGCCAAGCCCATGGACCGACTCATCTGTGGCGACGTGGGCTATGGCAAAACCGAGATAGCATTGCGTGCTGCCTTTAAGGCGGTTATGAATGATAAACAAGTAGCTATTTTGGTCCCGACCACCGTGCTGGCTCAGCAGCATTTCATCACCTTTACTGAGAGGTTGCAGACCTTTCCCTTAAGGGTAGAAATGCTGAGCCGCTTCTGTCCGCCGGAAAAGGAAAGGGAAATCCTGGAAGGCTTAGCCAATGGCACTGTGGATATATGTATTGGCACTCATCGCCTGTTGCAAAAAGACATCAAATTCAAAGACCTGGGAGTGGTAATAATCGATGAGGAACAACAGTTTGGCGTGGTGCAGAAGGAAAAACTCAGGCAGATAAGGAGTGAAGTGGA
>SMTZ1_10005514_pt1 | contig 12725 bp, 15 predicted proteins | sample DeeMarSWOR136_30_FD_25667 | JGI IMG/M metagenome (IMG submission 25667) | reverse complement strand
AAGCGTTCCCAAAGCGGGGCTGGACATGGATTTTTTGGCAAAACACGGGTTCAAATAAGCGGGGTGAATCGGATGGTAGCGAGCATCGAATCGGCGATCGAGGATCTCAGGAAAGGAAGGATGGTCATCTTAGTGGACGACGAAGATCGGGAGAACGAGGGAGACCTGGTGATCGCGGCCGAAAAGGTGACCCCTGAGACGATCAATTTCATGGCTACATACGCCAGGGGCCTCATCTGTCTCTCCCTTACCCCGGAAAGGATCGAGGAGCTGAGGCTGCCCATGATGGTCTCCGAGAACAGGTCGAGGTTTCAGACGGCCTTTACGGCATCCATTGAAGCCAGATGCGGGGTGACCACGGGCATCTCAGCAGCGGATCGGGCGACCACGGTGCTGACGGCCATCGATGATGGGACGAGACCCGAGGATCTGGTAAGCCCGGGTCATATCTTTCCCCTCAGGGCGAGGGAGGGGGGAGTGTTGGTGAGGTCCGGGCAGACCGAGGGGTCCGTGGACCTCGCGAAGTTGGCGGGATTGAAACCGGCTGCCGTAATCTGTGAGATTATGAACGAGGATGGGACCATGGCTCGAATGCCCGACTTGGAGATCTTCGCCAAAAGACACGATATGAAGATCGTCACCGTTGCGGATGTCATCAAGTACCGGATGCAAAACGAATCCCTGGTGCGGCGAGTCACCACGGTAACACTTCCCACGGAATACGGAGGCACCTTTACCGCCATCGCCTTTGAGAGCGATATCGACTCTCACCACCACCTGGCGTTGATAAAGGGGGAGATTCATCCTGAAGATGAGGTGCTGACGCGGGTTCATTCCCAGTGTTTGACGGGGGATGTCTTCGGGTCCAAGCGGTGCGATTGTGGGGATCAACTCCATAAGGCTATGGCCATGATCGAAGAGGAAGGCAAGGGGGTTATCCTTTACATGAACCAGGAAGGCAGAGGGATTGGCCTCGTGAACAAGTTGAGGGCGTACGAGTTACAGGAGGATGGGAGGGACACCGTCGAGGCAAACGAGGAACTGGGATTCAAGGCCGACCTCAGGGACTATGGAATTGGAGCCCAGATCCTGGTGGATCTCGGGGTGCGCAAGATTCGGTTAATGACCAATAATCCGCGGAAGATCATTGGATTGGAGGGCTACGGGATAAGGGTGGTGGACCGGGTTCCCATTGAGACGAATCCCCATGTGGAGAACATGGGGTATTTGAAGACCAAGAAGAAGAAGTTGGGACACCTCCTTTCCATCGGAACAGGCGAGTAATCCTGGGGAGGGAAACAATGCCGAAGATCGTGGAAGGGAAGATTGATGCCAAGGGGTTGAAGTTCGGGCTGGTGGTGAGCCGATTCAATGATTTCATCAACGACCGCTTGCTGGAGGGAGCATTGGACGCCCTGACGCGAAATGGGGCCGAGGAAAAAGACCTTACCGTTGTCAAGGTTCCCGGGGCCTTCGAGATTCCATTGGCCGCCAAAAAGATGGCGACCAGCGGCCTCTATGATGCCGTCATCTGTTTGGGGTGCGTGATACGAGGGGCTACCCCCCATTTCGAATACATAAGCGCAGAGGTCGCCAAGGGGATTGCCAAGGTCTCCTTGGACAGCGGCGTTCCCGTCTCCTTCGGGGTGATCACGGCCGACACCTTGGAGCAGGCGATCGAGCGGGCGGGGACAAAAGCCGGTAACAAGGGTTGGGATGCGGCCCTTGCGGCGATCGAGATGGTAATGCTCTTCAAGACCATGGGATCGAAGGGCTAGTCCCCACCCCTTCTACCCAGACCCGTGAGCTCATGGGAGGAGGGGAGCCTTGGGAGTACGGCGACGGGCTAGGGAGATCGCCCTCCAGGTCCTCTATCAGAGGGAGTTCAGCCAAGCTGACCAGGATCTACACCTCTTTTGGAGCAATTTCGAAGTATTGCAGGGAGCAATGAATTTCTCGGAGCGCATTATCAGGGGAGTTGAAGCGCATCGAGAGGATCTGGATCGGATCATCGAGCGATACTCGTCGCACTGGAAGATCGACCGCATGGCCCATGTGGATCGAAATATCCTCAGAATTGCCGTCTACGAACTCCTCTATTGTGATGACATTCCCCCCAAGGTGGCCATAAACGAGGCCATCGATATCGGCAAGAAGTTTGGGTCTGAGGACTCCGGGGCCTTCATCAACGGGGTTTTAGATAAGATTAAGGCTGAGGAGAGACGATAGCTACAAGCGGGAGCTAGCCCCTTTTCGCTGGGGATTCGATGGAAATCATTATCTCCTCCGAGCCCATAGACCGCCAGGAATGCCAGCTGGTCGAGGCGGGGTTTTTCGAGGATGAGAGGCCTCTGCGAGGCCCCGCAGGCCTTCTCGATTGGAGGCTCAACGGGGCCATATCTCGGGAAATCATCAATGGCCGCATAACGGGCCGGTTCAGGGAGACGGTCATCATGCCATCCCATGGAAGGATTCATTCTCCCAAGATTTTGCTCATCGGTTTGGGACCGGCACGGCGTATCAGCTACCCAAAATTGAGGGAGGTTTCCACCCATCTCCTGGAAACCCTCCTGAAGATAGGTATTCTCGACTTCTGTTGCGCAATACCCCACTCCGAGCCATATCCTCTCGATTGTGCAAAGGCCGTGGAGGTTTGGGTGGAGGGAATGATAGACGCGCCGGGCCTCCGTGACGGAATCCGGAAGGACATCAGGATGAGGATTACGGAGGAAGACCGCTGGTTAGATGAGGCCCTCCTGGGAGCCCAAACGGCCAAAGTAGTACTAAAACAGAGGATGAGGATAACGGTCAAGCAAGAGGCCAAGCCTTGAGCGGGGAGCCTTCTATTGCCTCAACTCCTCGGAGATCTTTCTGCTGAAATAATCCACCGTCTTTCGTAAACCCTCCTTTCGGCTGACCTTCGGATTCCACCCCAAGAGGGTTTTGGCCTTGGTGATATCGGGCTGCCTCACCTTGGGATCGTGGGATGGCAGGGACTTGTACGTGATCCGGCTCTTGGATCCGGTGAGGGCGACGATCTCCTTGGCAAATTCCACAATACTGATCTCGTCGGGGTTACCCAAGTTAACGGGAAGGTGTTCTCCCGAATAGAGGAGCCTGGCGAGGCCCTCCACCATGTCGGAGATATAACAGAAACTGCGGGTTTGACGTCCGTCGCCAAACACGGTGAGATCCTCACCCTTGAGGGCCTGAACCATAAAGGTGGGAAGGGCCCTTCCATCATCAAGCCTCATCCTCGGACCGTAGGTATTGAATATCCTGGCAATTCGCGTATCAATGTCATGGGATCGGTGGTACGCCATGGTTATGGCCTCGGCAAACCGTTTGGCCTCATCATAGACGCCCCTTGGGTTGACCGGATCCACATTTCCCTGGTAGTCCTCTTTTTGGGGATGGACGAGGGGGTCTCCATAGACCTCGGAGGTCGATGCGAGGAGAAACCGTGCCTCTTTCTCCTTGGCTAATCCGAGGGCCTTGTGGGTTCCGAGGGAACCAACCTTCAATGTGTGAATGGGGAAATTCAGGTAGTCGTTGGGGCTTGCCGGGGAGGCGAAGTGGAGGATGTTATCGAGGTGTCCCCCGACATAGATGAACTCGGTGACATCGTACTTAATAAACCTGAAGCGTTCGTGCCCTATGAGGTGGGAGATATTCTCCATGGTCCCGGTGAGAAGGTTGTCCATGCAGATCACCTCGTGTCCCTTCTCGATGAAGTAATCGCAGAGGTGAGATCCCAGGAACCCGGCTCCGCCTGTGATCAGTGTTTTCTCCATGATAGAGATCTCCTTGGAGGCATGATATGGGCATGATATGCAAACTCCTGGTACCATACCCGTGGGAACTTGTAAAGGGGATTTGTATCCTTGGGGTGCTGCAGGGAAATTGAAGTTTTCCAGTTTACGATGTTGGGTGCGCATTTTGATTCCACTGCAGGCTAAATTCGTGCTCAGGGTCCCTTTTTCAGAAATCTCCAGTTCTCAGGACGTCGATAAAGGTTCCTCCCCTGTGTCGTTTGACAAAGCACCCCGAATGGGGTAAAAATCAAATAATCGTCCCTATTGGCGAAAAGCCAGCTGGAAGGAGGAACTGGTCATGGTTCAGAAGGCAGAAAAGATATGGATGGACGGAGAGCTGATCCCTTGGGATGAAGCCAGGGTTCATATTCTAACCCATACCCTTCACTACGGGCTGGGGGTGTTTGAGGGCATCCGCTGTTATCTCTGCCATGATGGATCCTCGGCTATATTCAGGTTGGAGGAGCATGTGGATCGCCTGTTCGACTCGGCGAAAATCGCGGATATCCGCATGCCTTTTTCTCAGGAGGAGATCGGTGAGGCGTGCAAGGAGACCCTGAAGGCAAATGGGTTGAAGGAGGGATACATCCGCCCCATTGCCTTCATCTCAGAGGGGGTAATGGGGGTTTACCCGGGGGACAACCCCATCAGGGTTGCCATCATCACGTGGCCCTGGGGAGCATATTTAGGAGATGAGGCGTTGGAAAAGGGCATCAGGATTAAGACCTCCTCCTTTACTCGCCATCACGTCAACGTCATGATGACCAAGGCGAAGATTTGTGGAAATTACGTCAACTCCGTTCTGGCAAAGAGGGAAGTGGTGAAAATGGGCTATGATGAAGCGCTCATGCTGGATACCGAGGGATACGTCTCGGAGGCGAGCGGGGAGAATATCTTCATGGTGAAAAACGGGATTATCAAGACAACCCCCCTCACGTCGATCCTGCCGGGGATCACGAGGGATTCCGTTATTCACATAGCGAAGGCAAAGGGGTGGTCGGTTATCGAGGATCGATTTACCCGAGATGAGCTCTATGCGGCGCATGAGGCCTTTTTTACCGGTACGGCGGCGGAGGTGACGCCCATCAGGGAAGTGGATGATCGCGCCATTGGTACGGGCGGGATTGGACCCCTCACCAAGGCCATTCAAAGCATTTTTTTCGATGCGGTTAAGGGAAAACTCGATGAATACCGCCACTGGCTCACCTACCTCTAGCCTTCTCGTTTGCAAGGGGTTGGCAAGGTGGCTATACGGCTCATCATCGATGGATACAACCTCATCCGACAGTCCCCATCCCTGAGGGAGGTGGAATCGAGGGATCTCCAAACCGGTAGGGAGGCATTGATCCGTCACCTTGCCATGTATAAGAGGGTTCGGGGATACGAGATTACCGTCGTCTTCGATGGTTGGCAATCGGGGGGCTTGACGGAAAGCCAGCAACGGCAGAACGGAATTCTGGTAATCTATTCGAGGCGGGACGAGAAAGCGGATGAGGTGATCAAGAGAATGGCCAAGAGGCTGGGCCAAGGGGCAGTGGTTATCACCTCGGACCGGGAGGTAGCCCGTTTCGCGGAAACGGTTGGAGCCGTGGCTGTATCCTCGGAGGAGTTCGAGGGGAGAATGCGCATGGTGGCCATCATTGAGGAGAAGGGGATGGATTCTGAGGAGGCTGGCCACAGCGCCAGGAGAGAGGGCACCAAGAAGAAAGGGCCTGCCAAGAGGCTTTCCAAGAGCAGGAGGCGTGCCATCGAGCGATTAAAGAAGTTGTGACCCCACGAAGGGAACTTCTGGGGTTTCCGAAAAGCGGGGAAAAGGAGCTGCGAGCAGCGATGAGCTCCTTTTTCACATATCCCCTTACAAGCGCAGCCTATTTTCAGAACCCGCGAGAAGCCTTCGGATGTTTTGACCGTGGCGGTACCAGACGAGACCGGCGATGATCAAGCTGGCAATCACCAGGGGTTTCGATTGCGTCAAAATGGCAATGAGAAGGGGCATTACCGCCGCCGCCGTGAGGGAGCCGAGGGAGACAAACCTCCATTTCCACACCACGCCGAAAAAGACCCCGGCGTCGATCAGGACCGCCAATGGGGCAATGCCGAGGTAGACGCCGAGGGCCGTTGCCACCCCTTTTCCCCCCTTGAATCTCAAAAAGACGGGAAAGAGGTGTCCCGCAAAGGCGGATAGGGCGACGATGCCAACCCAGACGTCGGATTGCATCAGCCACAGAGCGAGCAGTACCGGGATTAATCCCTTCAGACAGTCACCTGCCAGGGTAAGTATTCCCAGCGTTTTCCCCGCCGTCCGGAGGACATTTGTGGCCCCTATGTTACGGCTCCCCTGGGTGCGGGGGTCCACATCTGAGAAGGCCTTGCTCAGGAGGAGGCCGGTGGGGATGGAGCCAGCCAGGTAACCGAAGATAACGAGTCCGATCCCCGCGATGAGCATCGGTTTGTCCCTCAAGCGGCGAACGTTTCATTCATGGTAAATAAGACGGGGAAAATTGTAAAGGGGAAGTTGGTGCGGGGCGGATTGAGGGGGAAGGGAGGATGGAGAGGCATCGGGTTCACGTGATAACAGTGGTGAAGGTTCCGCTTAGGACGCAGTCGCCCGTCGTCTGCCACCAAAATGTGCCCCAAACGGTGTCGCCTCCCTCGAAATCCACCACGAAGAGGGTGATTATGTCCCCTTCTGCGGTAACGAGGCTCATGCGTTCGTCCCGAAGATCGCCCCAGAAATCGATGAGAAGCGTTTGATCACCGAAAAGTCCGAGGGAATCGAAACATAGGTCGCAGTTGCCATCCGTGGTCACATCGCCAAATTCGACGAAGGCTGGTGTGGAGGGGATTTCCCCCGGGTCGCACGCATCGCCGGTGCTCGTTATGTGTAAGCTCACCCGGTAATAGCCGGTATATGCCGAATTGATGCCACAGCCGGAGGAAAAGTAAATTCGGATGCCGTCGTCGTCTCCACATGATGAGATGCAGAGGATAATGGCCAGCGCTGGTATGATTCTCAGTCTTTTCGTTCCCATGACGGATGCAAGTGCCTGTCATTTAGCCTGCGACCATAGGAACTCGAGGAAGGTTTCCCCTCCGATACTAGTCCTCCAGCTGTGTGGTCACGCTTTCCAGTCTCGTCACGTAGATGTGGGAAAATCCCGAATCCTCGGTGGCGCCGTGCCAGTGCTTTTCCCCTGCAGGGATAAATACGACATCCCCCTGGGTTACAACCCGCTCTTCGCCCTCTGTGGCCACGATGCCCCTTCCAGCGGTGACGATCAGGATCTGTTCGCTGTCGTGGGCATGGAACTTGTTCCGAACCCCCTTGCCGAAGTTCACGATGTTCACGTTAAACTCCTGGCTATCAGGCAGCAAGACCTGTCTCGACACATCTTGTCCTGTAAAGAGGGGGTGAGCATACGGCTCCTTGGGTATTGCGCTTGTCGTCACAACTCTCATCTCTTCCTCCCGAATGTAAGTCTCCGGTTTCAGCCTCTGGACCGAAAACACAAAAGTGGTCGGGGAGAGGAGATTCGAACTCCCGACCTCTTGCTCCCGAAGCAAGCGCGCTAACCAGACTGCGCTACTCCCCGACCGCCAGAATCTAACGTACACGAGTTTGACGGAAAAGTCCAGCCCTTCAATGGCCCGAATTCTATTGCAATCCACCGACAGGTATATTAGTATCTAGCAGTTGGGAATCCGATTTTTTGTGGTGTTTTGCGGTGAAATGGGTGGGAGCCATACTCAAAAAGTACTTCTTAACGGGGTTGCTCGTCCTCATCCCGCTTTCACTTTGCGTCTATATCTTGAAAATCGTGATCACCGGGGCGGACCGGCTACTGGGTCTCCTTCCTCCTCAATATAACCCCGGCACCTATTTGCCGTTTCACATTCCCGGACTCGGTATCATCGTAACATTGGTCCTCATTTTTCTTGTGGGTCTGGTCACGGCAAATTTCGTGGGCAAGAAGGTAGTGGATGGAATCGAATCGCTTTTTGCAAAAATTCCCTTGGTAAGGACTATCTATACGGGGGCGAAAGAGGTCGTTCAGACTTTTATTCATGATCGGCCTGCCCAGTTCCGCCAGGTGGTGTTGGTCGAATATCCGAGAAAGGGGATCTACTGTATCGCCTTCGTTACCGGTTCGCCTAAGGGCGAGCTGGCCTCCAAGGTTGACGGTGATTTCCTCAGTGTATTCATACCTACTACCCCCAATCCGACTTCCGGCTTTTACATCCTCGTACCAAGGGAGGAGATCATTCCCCTGAACATCACCGTCGAGGATGCCTTCAAGCTCATCATGTCCGCGGGGATGTCCATGCCTGCAAGACGGATTGGACCTCCAAAAGAGGGTATCCCCCGGGAGAAACGTCTTCCCGAAGCTGGTTGATCACCGCTTTCCCCACCCTCCTCGAGGACAGGTGAGATCGTCCGATGGCCCTGAATTTCCCATTACAGGTTTGGAAGGGGACGGAGCGAAAGCCCGTCCTCATCCTCATTCACGGGTTCGGCGCGACGGAGAAGAGCTGGACCAATCCCTACGAGGAATTCCTCGGTCGGGGCAAGATATCCTTCGATTACGTGTTGACGAATTATGGGAAAAGGCCTTCGCTCCCTTACTTTCCCGTGTGGCAGTTTAAGAACTACTGCCTTTCCACACCGCTGAGGAGACTCTCCTCACGGCCGTCCTCCCTCTGGGAGTTCCTGAGGGATAGAGGGTACAGCCTGGTAACGTGGACCCAACGCGAGCCGTATGGTCCCATGGCCCTGGCGGTGGAGGAGCTCGATGGAATCGTGGCGGAATTGGACGTGGTATTCGGCAAGGGGGAGCGCCTGATGCTGATCGGTCACAGTCGAGGGGGCCTGGTGGCGCGAAAATGGATTCAGGATCACCCCAACAAAAGCCGGCGCATCGATGGGCTCATCCTGTTGGCCTCACCACACGGGGGAAGCAGGTTGGCCGACATGGGCGACTTTTTCACCAAAGGGGTTAGGAAGGTTGGCCGATTTATGCCCAGGGAGTTCTCGCTGGATGGGGGCAGGGTCTCATTCCGGTTGTCCGCTTTCTACGAGGAGATCGGGAAGTTGTTCACGGGGGTGGCCGTAGAGGAGCTCCGTCCCAATTCCCCCTTCATCCTCGGCCTTAAAGAGAATGAGTCCCGGGAACGGCGGAGCCCCATACCTTACCTCAACCTGGTGGGAACGAGCACGGTTTTTACGAAACTCTATCGAATCTCCCCGGGCGATAGAACGGAATTGAGGGAGGTAATCTCCCTGATCGATTCGCTTCCCAAGATGATCCCGGCCACGATGCTGCCCGAGGAGGTCCTGAACGGCAAGGGAGATGGTTTGGTCTCAAAGAGGCGGGCCAGAGTGGCCTGGATCGAACCGGAATGCCACAAGGAATTCCCTATCAACCATCTCAGGATGTTGATTGACCCCGATGTGCGGAGGGAGATCATCCGATTCCTGGAGGATACGGGAAAGAGGGCGTAAAAGGTCCATAGTTCCAGGGAAAGGCTGAGGCTGAGGGGAGAGAGGTGAGAGGCTAAGGCTAAGGGAAAGGTTGAGGTTAAGGAAATAGGGTGGAGGTGAGTGAAGAATGAAGAATTAAAAGTGAAGAAGGAGGAGGTTGGTGGAGAGAGGTTGGAGGTGAGAGGCTGAGGCTAAAGGGTTAACCGCACCACCAAGGCTGAACTGTAGCACTGCAGCACCACTATGATCGGCAGATCTGTCCCTTAAATTTCCTGAGAACTTCTTCGCTGATACGGCAGTGATTGTGCCCCTTCAAGCCCTTATACTCATACATGAAATGGCACAACATATTGATCTTGTAGGGCATGCCGTCCGAGAGGGAGAAGATACGTCCAATGGTCTCATTATCGAAAACCCCCTTTTCATGGGCTTCCAGGGGCTTCTGGATGCACTCGGTGACCTGGCTGAGATGGGTGAGTTTGTCGACCTTGATGGTGATGAACTGCCTCCTAAAGGGGGAGAAGACCTTGTCCATTTCGGGAAACATCCGTTCGGTGCCCGAGAGGATATACATGTATCCCGTAAGGGAATCGATAATGTTTCGTTGTTTCTGGATGAGGGCGGTATTCTTGGAGAGGAGGTCGCATTCGTCGAACAGCAGAATGATCACCTTGATGCCCCGTTGGAAGAAGCCGCTGAACAGGGTTCGAAAGCCCTCAATGGCAATCCTTTGGGGGATGGGGAGGTCGAGTTTATTTTCTTTTGCCGCGTTGATGCAGGAGTCCGGGAAGAGGAGCCTTTCATCGATGGTTCCGTCTTTTCTGATCTCGTAAAAGAAGAGGGATTCGTTGTGGTCATGAAGGAACTTCTTGGGGCGCCCCGAATGCTCGAGCTTGGATGGCCACACGTAGATTCCCCTTTTCAGGCCCTCGCCGATGATGTTGCTGAAGATTTCACGGAAGTAGAGATATTCGGAGGTGACGAGGTCAACGTTGAGGTCCACGCGGACCAGGAGAATATCCTGCTCATTCCGGAAAAGGCTCTGGACGACGTTGAGGAGGCTTGTCTTTCCGGAGGCCCTATTTCCCTGCAGGGCCAGATGAAAATTGTTTCCGTCCCTATTGAGGTTGATATAGTACTTGATTTCGCCCAGTTCCCTGTCGCGGCCCCCGAGGAAGGCATATTCCTGAACCGGCCTGGTGAAATTGTAGGGGTTTCGCATCATGGCCCTCGGAAATTGGCGGGTGTACTCGCGGTAAATTCTTCAGCAAAAACCATACCACCCACCCAATTGAGAGGATGCCATGAGGCCCCTTTTCGGGGTTAGGGTAAATAGGCGTCGTCGTTTTTGTTTCTCTCGACGAAGGCGTAGGCGCTGTGGTTGTGGATGCTCTCGAAATTCTCCGATTCCACGGTGAACCATGTGATGTTTTCATCGGCCATGAGCCTTGCCGATACCTCCCTGACGATGTCCTCCACGAACATGGGGTTTTCATAGGCTTTCTCGGTGACGTATTGTTCATCGGGGCGTTTGAGGATGGAATACACATCGCAACTGGCGCAGGTCTCTACCAGTTCGATTATGTCCTCAATCCAGATGAATCGTTTGAAACGGAGATGGACGGTCACGAGACTTCTCTGGTTGTGGGCTCCAACTCGACTAATTTCCTTGGAGCAGGGACAGACGGTGGTTATGGGAACGGTTATGCCCATATAGAAGTCCTCGACTTCATCACTCGACCCGCAGAATCGGCATCGGTATTCCATCAAGCCCTGCGATTTGGTCACCGGGGCCCTCTTTTGAATAAAATAGGGGAACTCGATCTCCAAGTGGGCGGTTTTCGCCCGAAGCTTCACCTTCATCTCATTCAGGATCTTGGCGAAGTTCTTGATGGCAATGCTTCCCCTGTACTTATTGAGGATCTCGACGAAACGGCTCATATGGGTCCCCTTGAAATGGTGGGGAAGGTCGACGTACATGTTCACGTTGGCCACGGTGTGTTGGACCCCTTTGTTCTTGTCCAGAACGGTGATGGGGTAACGTATGTCCTTTACCCCAACCTTGTGTATCTCGATGTTTCGCCAGTCCTGTTGGTTTTGAATATCACGCATTGTTCTCATCCTCGTAGTAAGAGGCACAGGCCCCCGGAGACTCCCATGCCGTCACCTTGGTGAGCCTTGCTTGGCTTCCTTCAAGTCGGTCCTTGACGCGGTCGTAGATATATCTGGCGATGTTTTCCGATGACGGATTGACCGCGGCGAAATAGGGGATTTCGTTGAGGTAATGGTGGTCAAGGGTTTCCAGAACCGCACGGGTGATCTCCTTTAACCCCCGGAAATCCAAAACCATTCCATCCTCCCCCAATTCCGATGATGAGACGAAGACCTCGACCTTCCAGTTATGTCCGTGGAGGTTTTCGCATTGCCCGTCGTAACCCCTCAGGCGGTGAGCTCCCGAAAAAGAGGACTCGATTTTGATTTCATACATGGCCGCTTCCTCCTCTCAAGGCAAACCTGAAGTTGGCAGTGGGTAGGTCTCCCCATGGCATTAATGGAAAACCCCACGGGTCTTCGATTTCCTCTCCGTCAAAATGGCCCCGCCTTTGCATGCTCCACAATGGAACACAAGGAGCCCTCATTTCGGCTCCTCCTAATTATAGTAGATTTTGATGTTATATTCGATCGGGAAACGTGCCACAAGGGAAGATTCTTTCTCAACCCGGACCATGATGGGTACTCCATTTTCAAGGGAGCCCCCCGAGGTTTCGCTTTCTCGTCCCTTCCATACGGTAGGTGGATTTTCCGTTGAAACAAGGGTAATGCTCTGCTACTCTTTGCTATAGCTGCCATATCCCCGAAAGGAGGGTAACGGTGGAGGCTCGTAGGGCGTTCGTTTATACCGTGAGCCAATTGACCCAGGAGATAAAGGACCTCTTGGGAGAACATTTCATCGATATCTGGGTGGAGGGGGAGGTCTCCAATGTGAGAGTTCCCCCCTCGGGCCACATCTATTTCACCTTGAAGGACCGATGGAGCCAGATGAGGGCCATCATTTTCAAGCAGCAGGTCCGCTCCTTGCCTTTCACGCCTGAGGATGGCCTTCACATCATCTGCCGGGGCCGGGTGTCCCTGTACGAGCGAAGGGGGGAATATCAGTTCGTTCTGGATTATATGGAACCCAAGGGCGTCGGGGCTCTGCAGATAGCCTTTGAACAGTTGAAGAGTCGCTTGGAGGCGGAGGGGCTATTCGATGGGGAGCGAAAGCGGCCCCTTCCCCTTCTCCCCCAGTGCATCGGGATCGTGACGTCTCCTTCCGGGGCGGCGATTCGAGACATGCTGCAGATCATCCATCGGCGGTTTCCCAACGTGGAGATCGTGATCTGTCCGGTCAGAGTCCAGGGGATTGAGGCTCCTGGTGAGATTGCCCAGGC
>SMTZ1_10005513_pt1 | contig 12726 bp, 3 predicted proteins | sample DeeMarSWOR136_30_FD_25667 | JGI IMG/M metagenome (IMG submission 25667) | reverse complement strand
TATTGATAAACAACTAATCCACCCACGTATTTAAATCTTACCGTACGCCCGAATTTTTGACCAAAACTCCAAATAGGATTAATCTGACACTGGATTTTTGTACTCGAAAGTCATCCATCAATCAATTTTTGCCCAAAAATCCTTTAAATTTCTTACCTCAAATTTAATTATTTTTTACATGTCTTTTTAAAAATTCATTAATGATTTTCTCAAATTCTTCAAGTAAATCCTTTAAATCTGGTACCCCCTTAAGCAAAAATTGAGTTCCGTTTTTACTATTTCCTTTAGTGGGTACTTTTTCCACAATTCTCCCTTCATGTGCCTTCTCTACATACCCATACACGGTTGATTTGGGGAATTTTAAGGCTTTTTTGACTTCCCTTACACAACATTTAGGATTCTTCTCAATATATTCGAGGAAATTATAGATTTTCAAGAGGCGTCTTAGATCTTCAATTATTTTCCATTCTGTTTTGCATTCTTCAACTTGCATTTTAGTCTCAAAATTTTATGAGCTTATTAGCTTAATATATAATTTAGACCAGTCTATTTAAACAAAAAATTCTTCACCATTTTTAAAGGAAAAATTTTTGAGACAGATTTTTTTTGTACAAAAATCTAGTCCGAGAGTTCGGAATAGTCCGAGGGTTCGGAATACTTTTTCGCACACAAATTAATTACATTATTCCATTCATGCAATTAAATATATAAATGAGACATACATAAATATAACTTATAATATTTTAAGAAAATGCGAAAAATAGTGTTTCTAATGAAAAATGATAGAATAAAAGAACCAGAGTGGAACTACCCCAGATTAAGTTATTTTAATTTTAATTTTTTATTTTTAAATTCAAAAAAGATCCAAGTTATAAAGAAAGTAATAAGAGGTTGAAAGTGATTAGTTAAATGGCAATTGAAAGCAAAGATTCGGCTCAAATGGAAGGACTAATACCTATTAAAAAAGGCACTCCACATAGGAAGCCTCTCTATAATATCAAAGAAAGGATTTTAACTTATAAGAGCGATTCTTTACGAGCTATTGCCCACCGTCAGATAAAATCCCTTGAGAAACGTCTGAAATATCACCCTAAGATGCGATCAACCTATTTAGAACATATTAATCTAATTATTTTAGACGAGAAGTTATTTAGAACTTTCTCAAGAATTTATAGAAAAGAAAGAGGATATGATAATGAGTAGAAAAATGAATGGACCAAATTTAGATTTCAGAGAATATCTCCCAACAGAAGTAGGTATAGTGGATTATCAACGAGATTTTAAGATCGATAACCAATTGAGATTTATAGATGGTATAAAGCGACACCAAATACGTACATCAGTTATTAACAAAGAAAGGGGAGAAATATATAAACTCGAAAATATCTTTATTCATGAAAGTCTCAGCCAACCCCTGACTGAAGGCCAAAAAAGATTATTATCTGAGTTAAGAAGAAGGCCTATCCAAAGAAGGAGAGCACAGCAAAAACAGATCAGTAATAAGAAACAACATTATAAGAGTAATTACAATATGAGAAAATCAGGAAAAAAAACCATACTAAGAAATCCAAATTTAGAAGAAGCTTTAGATAATTATAAAGAGTCTGAAAAAAGTTTGGATTTCAAACCCCAAGAGGAATTGGTGGAGATTTCGCTTGATAATGCATCTTATTCGAGCTTAAAGATAAATTATCTAGATAGGAAATTTGAAAGTTTTGAAACTGAATCACTAATTAAAACATGTCCTGCTCTCATAATTCAAAATAGAGAGAAAATAGGAAGCTATAATTCTCCTTCTAAAAGGATAGTTCCCGCTATAACAGATCCAAAACAAGCGATAGGAAAATTAAGACCAGTTCAGAATAACCAAATAAGAAAATATAGAAAAGAAGAGAATGTACGACTCAAATTACCTCCAAAGCTAATTAAAAGAAAGGAAGGTCGACTAAATAAAGTCAGAGAGTTATTTAAACTATTAAAATCCTTTAAAATTAAAATTACTGAGAACAAGGGAGTAAATGAAGCTCAAGCAATTATTACGACTTTTATAAAAAAAATACAGGGCAAAGATATACCTTTATTGGAGTTTGAGGTCTTTAGGAAAAAAATGTGGAATAACACAAGGAGGACTCAAATACAAGAAATATCCCGCTTTCTTCATAGGAATAATATAAAAAAGGTCCTTGGTGATGAAGTAAAATTCATTCTTTTTGTATTCTTTAAATCTGAATTACAGTGGAAATTAACTAAAAAGGAGAAGAAAATTTATCAAAAAGTCTTAAACAGAAATATGAATAAAGAGAAGATTAAAATAGAATTTACATCTAAGAGCCCTTTACAGAAAATTGAAGAAGATATCAGTCATATTAAACTTCTGGTCGATGAGAATCAAAATAACAATGAATCTAAAATAATTGCTAGAGTTCTTCTCCGGCTGAAAACGCATAAAGCTATTACTGTAGAGGATTTTCAGACAGTTAATAACTTAATTGAATCCTATACACCAAGGGCTCGATTTTATAGAATTAGATTTTTTAGGCAATGGCTAAGGGAAAATGACATCAAATATGTCTTTAATAATGAATATAGTTTCATTATTGCATATTTCTTTAAAGTTCTTGAAGCTTTAGAAATAAATAATACTGAGGAGAAGATTCTTCATCAAGTAAAAGAAAGAAACCTAGCAATTCTCAAAAAGTCTGTTATTAACCACAATAAACTAATTCTTTCATCTAGAATTTTTAAATTGATGAAACCTGAAATAACAAATCTTTTTCATCTATTTAGTCAATTAGAAAAGGCAGAATTTTATAAACTTAACATTTGGTCAACCAGATGCAGGGATTTCCTAAATGGATTCTCAAAAAAAGACGGAAAAAAGGTCTTTGCTCCCTTCTCTAATCAGCAAGCTAGATGTATTCTCAAAGATATTATTAATAATTGGTTTATTGTCAATTTTGGCAATGAAAGAACAGAACTGCTCTATATTAATAGGAATAAAGTAGAAATAATCTACTCTAAGGAAAAGTCCAAAATTCACAATAAATTCTTAATACTAGCTAAAAATCAGGAAATTGTGAAGGGAATTATAAATGAAATTGTATTCCAAAAAATTTCTGCTAAAGGCAAGGATACGAAAGTACAACCTAAAATAAAGAAATCTAATATACTTTACTCAATCTCCAAGGAACCAAAAAATAAAGAATCTGATGGACACAAGATCTTTTCCTATCCACACAAGAGATTTACAAATATTTGGCTTTTCTTAGGGTTTCTTTTATTCTTCCTCAACATAATAATCCCTTTTATCTCGATAAGCAATCTATCGTACAATAATCCTGCTATTGGATTAGTAGGTTGTTATTATCTAATGTCTACCTTGATGGGTTATTTTGTATTCTCTTTTATTAAATACTTGTCTAGAACCAAGGAAAAGCACACTCGTCTTAAAAAATTAGTGATGCTGTATCTCTATATCTTTAGCTTAATAACTATTGGTGTAATGGTTTTAGTATTTAATCTGGTGCTGGAAGGAATCATCTGGTATTCAATATCATTTGTTTTCTTGTGTTATTTGTTGCCTCTCCTATTAAAAGGTTCTAAAAAAACAGAAGAGAAAGACAGTCATCTTCCTTGGGTAAGCAAAAAAAAAGACTTAAGGTCTATAAGAACCCGAATAAGATCGCTAAAAGTCAAATTTTATTCTAAAAAAGAGAGAAGGAGATTTCTACAAGCAATATTTTTTACCTTTAATCTAATTCTCTTCCCTTTCATTATTGGATGCTTCGGGAATTCGCTAACTCAAGAATCATTATCAACCCCTTCCTTTGCCCTGGTACCACAAGAATTCAGGAGAAACGGAGTTGATTATGATATAACCAAACTTGATTATTCAGAACAGCCTGAAAATATTGATAAGATTACTTTTAATTCAGAGTTAATATTAAAATTTTCACTTGGGGTGCCCTTCGGAAAATCTGTATCAGTCGTAGCAGAACTAATACCAAAAGATATAAGTTCATCCATGAGTTTGAGTAATGAAGCTGAAAGGTATATAACAAATCATATATTTGCTTCACCAGAGTATAGAGGATATTTTATTAAAAGAGTTATATATTTCAGTGTTGCACTCGATAAAGCTACTACACCTGTGCTTCCAGGGGAATACACGTTAAGAGTATATTCAATATCTCAGGCAGGGCTATCAATGCCAAGAATATCCCCTAGCCATGAGTATGAAATTGTAATTGAAAAGGATCGCCTACATTTTAATCCAAACTATCTAAATGATCCTCTTCTAACGACTCGGAGAGGGAGTATATACTCTTTTGAAGACAAGCAGGCTCTTGGTTGGAGAAATTATTTTAATACCCGTGCCGAAGACAGCCTTGGAAATCCAGTATCTGGCGTTTTTTCTTTATACTTAACGCAACGAAAAGGATTTTCTCAAATATTTAAAAAAATTACCGATTACCATGTCAAAGAAAATGGTATCATTTCATATGTTAATTTTACACGCACCCATCATCGCTCGTACATGCGTGGAAAGATATTCTATGATGGAGGTAAAAGTCTCTGGTATTCTGATACTTACCATTATGAAGATTGTGAGGTTGCACACGGTAAATTAATCTATACATCGTCATTTCCTGATCTAGATAATTACTCCTATAATGGAACAGACTGGATGAATTATAATACAAATGAGATGAGAGTCACTAATCATTTGTATTACCATCACGAATTCAGTGCTTCTGAGCTTCAATGGAGCAAATTCCCTTCTTATAGCTTCTCCTCAGGATCCCCGGATTTTATATTTTTGGATGTGTCAGACGATTTGAACACCTATGTTGAATCTCCAATTATAGGCTATATTGGCACTACAGCAGAAATTGCGACGCTTTCTTACAGATATGAATTGTTTAATTACGGTGTCCCAAATAATGATATTTGGGTTGATTTAACATCCCAGATTTATAGAAATGGGGAATTAGTTTATGAACAATCAGACTTCAGTGGATATTATAATACTATTGGTTCCAACTGGCAAGTTATTAATATCGATTTGACAGATTTTTTTACCGAAGCAGGGCAGAAATTTCAAATTAAAATTGTCTGTGATTTAGATTTTACTCCCACCTACAACGATGACATCTCTTTTCGGCTAGATTACTCTATCTTGGACGTATTTTTTGACCCTACCTATTCTCGTCAATTTGATTTTCAGAATGGATTAAACTCCTTTAGTTCCCCTACAATCAGCACATCAGAAGCTCTTTATTGGGATATGGACAATTCAATTACTTTAGGAAATGAGATCTTATCATCTCAAAATTATCCTGGAATTATTACAAATAATTACTTTGACAAAAACTTTATATTAGACAACTCTTGGGATGCGTACTCAGGAATTTTTTCTGAAGATGGACAAGATCTTCTCTTTTCTGAAAGAGATGATATCAATCTCGGTCCTGTTTGGCGAGAAGTCGATGGTAATTCAATGGCAATTTTTGATATGCTTGGCGTAAGTCCTCCCATAAGCGTCTCAGATACCTTTCAAAGTGTTATCAAAGATGAATTTGTGGGAACAGCAGACTCTGATAATATAGAAACAGCTATCCAACAACGGTATATTGTCCCAAAAATCGTGGCTAATGATAAATATATAATTATAGTTTTTACAGGTCGATATGCTCAAGATAATCAGTGGAAGATCTATTTCAGTTATGCTTTAAGAAGTTCTGATGGAGAATTTTCAACTCCAGTACGTATATATGATCCTGGAGATGATGCAATTTACCAATTAGCTCCCTCGATTGCAATCACCTCTACTGATCTCTATGTGGTGTGGCAACAAAGAAATCGTTATACTCATTTCGAGGGTGAGACTGAGTGGAATATCCTCTTTGGAAGAATTTCTCTTTCCGATTTTGCCTTAAAGGATGTGAAGAATGTAACGGTATATAACCCCACCAATATAAATAAGACAGCTTTCATGGCTCCTGATATTGCTTTAATTCCATTGAGGAATAGATATGACTCTAACCTTAATATGCTTCAGACTGAGTGTAGAGTCTTTGTCTCATTCGAAAGTGCAACTTGGACCAATTTAACTCCAGGGGCAAGAAACAATGATGACAGTGATGACATTACAAAAGATATTTTAGTCTCACAATTAAATTCGAGCTATTTTAAAGAAAGTTTCTCTGAAGCTGTGAGAATTAATGATGCTTTTGGTGAAGGAACCGGTGGAAGTAACCTTATCAATTCCGATAGTACAATTGAAACTCCGCAAATTGAACAGAAGTTAGCTTATAATTCCTCTCATATTTCAGAGACATCTAAGGAAATTATTATCGATTTTGGTGGAACACTCAATATCAAAGTTTTTGAAATGCTCACCCTTTCAGTTACGACGTTATCAGTAAATTCTGTTCTCTATAATAGTGAAGAGGATTTTGTGAAGGTTTTCGGAGATAATGCGTTATTATTTGATCAAAATAAACTTGCATTTGCCGATGATCGCATGTTTATGGATCTTTACGATCCCAGAGAGTTCTATTATGCAAGCACGATATTTTCATCTGGGAAGACAGAATATACTTTAAGCTCTTTTTTTGACGATAGTATTTCAGACGTGAAGACCATTAAAGAAGTATTTTATAGCGACATTTTTTTAAATCAATATCAAATTGAAAGTCAAGCACAGCGATTAAGTAGGAACAATTATTCTATAGTAGGCACCTATGGTACCGATAATCTAAACATTTCGTTTAGTAGTGAACTTCCAGCAGATTGTTATTTCTATGTGAAATATGCCTTAGATGAGTATAACCCCCCTTCAGAATTAGTCATCCAAGTCTCAACTATTAAAAATGAGGTTGCTATCATTTTTGAATCCTCTGAAACAGAATTAGAAAGTTATATTTATTTAGATATTTCTGATTCCAATTTTCATTTTCAGAATGATATTGTAGTATCAAACGACACCAATGACACCGAATTTTCTTGTGATGCTGATCTAGTATATGATGTAAATAATCAGTTAAATATAATCTACTCATCCAGAGTTAATAGTTCCTTCTCTCAAATAATATATAAATCATATAATCAAACTAGCTTTCAATTCGAAAAAGAAATAATTCTTACTGATGCTATTCAAATGATAAATTATGAGTATTATCACCTGAGAAATCCCACTATTACTTCAAATTTTAACAATACTTGTTTTATTGCCTATGAGACAAATTATAAAGAAGCAGGTGAGACTCAAAAGTGGAAGATAAATTATCTTTACATTGATACTGTATCTAAAGATATAATTGGGCCATTTTTAATAAAATCAGGAGATGAGGAAAGAACCCCTGATAGCTACTGGAGTAATGGAAATTTTTGGGTATTCTGTTCCAATAGTTCCAATAGTTGGGAAATTGAATTTACCTCTTGTCAGAGAACAGATTTATACACGTTCAGTACGATAGCGACTGATTTTTCCCCTCTAATTTTTAATTGGGAAAAATTCTGCGCTAATATGAGTATTTATTTTACTTTAGATCTGGGTTCCTTTACTAATGATCTACTTGAAGCCGACGAGAGAGTACGCTTAATTGTTACATTAGACTATGGAAACTCTCAAGAAATTTTATTGGATACAGGGTGGAATTCTCAAAATTTCGAATCCTGGATGCAAGATAACCTCAGCGCATACTATCCGCGTTACCTACGATATTACTATGATCTATCAATGTCCACTTTAACATTTTCAGAGATCAACTCCACAGATATGCAAGTTCAAAACAATAAATATCCAATTGAAGTACAATTTCCGTTTCCAATTAATTTTACTGAACACTTTAAGCTACGTTTTAATTTCATAAAGGATAGTTGGGTTATCAACGCCACTGATATGGACAGGTTTCAAATGGGAATTGATAATGTTGATATTACTTTTGAAATCGTTCCCAAAGAAAGTACTCCTGATACTTTTGGTGTCCTTACTAAGTCAGACCAATCTAATGTATATTCTGAAAGTGAATTCTTAGTAGCTCAAGATATTGCATTTGAAGATCTAGAATTTCTTTCAGAGCCTAATTTTAACCCAAATTCTCAAAATAACTTGATTGATTTAAATATAATTTTTGATACATTTAGCTTGTTATACGATCCAATTTCGTTTCTCCAATTTGCTCCTTCCTCTACTTTAGAATCTGAGATCATGGTCATGGTAGAAAATGATGCAAGTCCTGACCTGGTGATTTCTGATGAAATATTATATGAAAACATCTTTACAGGTTACCAGATCGGTGATATTAATCTAGACGCAAAGTGGAGTAAGGATTTTGGGTTTCTATATTATGCCTTAAATTTTATCAATCACACTGTGGACGTATACAATAAAGAGGATTATTTTAAACTCACTCTCAGCGAGAAACGTAATCTTTTTTCTCTTTTAATGGCTCTAAAGGACGAATATGACAAAATTTATATCATTTTTAAATTTAAAGTAAAGACCATTGACTTAAATGAGTATGGAAGTCAGAATGGAATTTCTCTTATCTTTAATGAGATTAAGCTTCCTATTCAATGGCAGAATGCGAGTATCATTGAACAAGAGATTATTACTTTTTCTCAAAGTTCCAACCAGTTCACTTTCTTTGAGAAAATTAGTAAGGAAGCCTATTTGAATTTGCTTTCGGACTTTGATATTGAAATTGACAATAGACATGATTTTATCATGATGTCATCATTTAGCAATTCATATTATCCATCAAGTTTAGAAGGAGCTATTCAATATTATTTACCAACTGCCCTAAAGGCTATTGAATACATTACCCCTGCAGATTATCTGAATTTAGTAAACTTGCATATCTCGGACTGTATTGGTTATTTTGATTCTTTTAATGGAATACTTACAGATGGTCCGCAGCTTACTGGAACAGTAGGTCTTACTTCTCCAAATCTATATTCGAATGAGACCTGTGATTATAACCTTCGAGCTATTTTCTTAACTCATCCTTACTTTAATTACCAGAATGGTACTGATTTTGATAAAGTATTTGGTGAGTTCAAGACTGAATTGATAAGACTTAAATTGAACATTTATGATGAGTTTAATTCAAAGGAGATGTCGGAATACTCAAATACCATAATTGAAATGCAAAATTTTGATATAAATGACTTCACGTATACTATTAACAATGAAGGGGAAAAATTCTACTATATGGATGAGCCTCTTAAAATTTATGTCTATGGACAAAATATCATAACTGATACTGATTATCTTTATTTTGAGATAATTGCTGAATTCTTTGACACTTACTATTTGACCCCTGAAAAAACCTTCAGAAATCAATGGGGATTAGCGTTAGACACCTTAGTCTTGGAGTTTGTACAAGGTGAAATACTTCCCGAATTTACAAATGTAGATTCTTTTGATATTCTTTCTGGAAGTGTGGAGATCACCGTGAGAGCGGTTGGAAACGATTACCATCATGCAACTTTATATTATAATTATCTAGATATGGGTATGTATTCAGGATGGGATTTAATTGCAAACATTTCTGAATTTACCTTCGAGAACAACTATGCATATTTTACATTTAGTTTTAATACAACAGCTCTTGATGATGCTGATGTCTATAAATTAATGGCAGTACTGCATGATAATAAAGGATTTCAAGGAAACGTAACTATCGCCAATATTACTGTGGTTAATTTGCCTCCAGAAATCACCTGTAAAGCTTATTCACTTTCTGACCAAGGATGGGAATTAATCAATGACTTAGAAAGTGTTTCTAGCTATATTAAACTCAGCACAATTAACGATGATGTCCTACCTTTAACAAAAATTTCATACTATTTCTATGATAAAATTCCAACCACTCAAAATAAAGAAAACTGGACAAAAATTGTAGAATTTCTTCCATTAGACAATACTTACACGCACTACATCCATAGTGATACCATTCCAAATGGTACTTACTATATTATCTCCGAAGCCTTTAATGGTGGTCCCTTTAGCACTTTTAACGTATATATAAATCGAACAGTAATTGATATCTTTACAAATGCTATAAAAGCCAAAGATACGGTGAGTAAAGGGGATAGTGCGTCTTTAGTAATTTCAGATACAGTTGAGTCCTATATTAATTATGCTAAATTCTGGGTTCAAAAACAAGGTACTTCGGAATGGGTTTTAGTGAACAATGCTACATATTCACCGTACTCAGCTCCTTTTATTAATCTGCCCTGGGAAGTGACTACTGTATTTGATCTACGAATTGATATAGAAATGGTCTATCCCCTATTTGGAGTTCAGTATTTCACATTGGCTAAAAGTAATCTTATCCTCGATAAAGATGGACCATCCATTAGCGTAGTTTCTAATCAACATGATATTTTATACCAGATCCAACAAGCAAGTGGTAGTTGGACGGCTACATCAGGGTTTAATGGTATTATTAATGGATCTATAATATCACCTGATGAGGATTTTACTTCTTATAGAATTCGATATAATTATGGTAAAGGGTGGACCGATGACCTTAAGACTTATAATAAAGATGAGATATTACAGTGGGATATAAAAGCTATTCCTGATGGGAAAATCAATTTTAAAATTTACGGATATGATACTGTGGGAAACTATAAAGCTCTTAACTTCTCATTTGTCAATGATCAAAACTACTTTTCAGAATTATATATAGAACAATATGTGTTTGATCGTATCTACAATGTGTTCGAACCATTTCATTTTAAGATTATCCCTGTAGCTCAAGATTTACAAATATTAAATATCACAATAAATAATCGAGTCTATCAGTTTAATCGAATCGAGACTGAAAGTGGGATTTATTTTGCTAAAGATATTCAATTTGAACTTACCGATTTTAACTTTGAGAATCGCTCTGTAGATACCCAAATGTTAACAATCAGAGCTTCAGATCTAAGATCACACGAAGTAGAGCTTACCATCCCCTTTACAACTTCATTAGGAGTGGACACAGCTATAACCATTAATGATTTGCAAATTGAGAAGAACTTCTATCATTTAAATGGTGCAACTGAATATACCTGGTGGAAATTTGATGCCGGGAGTGGCTCAATTATATACGATTCAGTTGGAGACAATGATGGAACATTAGTAGGTGAGAATTCATGGACAGATGGAAAATCAGGTTTAAATGCGCTTAACCTTGGATCTTTTAATTATATCCCTTCTCAACCCGGCAATTTTAATCTAACTGAGGGATCTAGTAATTGGTCTGGTGATTTTTCTTCTATTGATAATGATTACACTAGTTTTATTATGAATTCCTCTTATCACTATTTTGTTCCTTTACAACCAAACAACTTCAATATGGTTAATGGGACTTCAGATTGGTCTGGAGAATTTTATGCGATAAATTCAAACTATACTACATTCGAATCAACAGATGCCCAAATCTACGGAGTTATTCGACCTAACGATGATATAACCACTAATTGGAATGATGGAGCAAGTACACCTCATTATAATAAGATTAATGAAGTCACACCAGATGGGATATCAATTCAAGAGACAAGTAGTAATATTTATGATGAGTGGGACTTCACTTCTTTCGATTTAAACGGAAAAATAATTTCCAAGATAAAGGTATATGCGTATTGTCAAAAAGATGGATCAATGGCTTATGCACAAATTGATTGGAGGATAGGAACGGGGAGCTATTCTTCTTACTCAAATCTAGATATGAACTATGGTTGGAATTGGAAATCTGCTGAGTGGGCAGGATTAGCTTTAGATCAGTCAGATGTTGATGATTTGCGCTTTAGAGTGAAATCTCTCGTTATTGGAACAGGAAGAGTTTATGTGGATACCGTTTATGTTGAGTTATACTTCTCAGAACCGTCGTTAGCGACATTAAATATGACTTCTGAAATAGCAATGGCTTCTAATATTGAATATGAGTTTGCTCCATTACTTTATTACTCTTATAGAACCAATATCACCCAAAATATTAAATTCTCTATTTGGGATTATAATATTCTAGATTGGACAGTAATAGATGATAAGAATTTTGATAATTTTACTCAATATTTCTTTGTTATAAGTCACTCTTATTATGATGAAAATAATAAAATAAGATTAAGATTTGAAGGAGAAGGCACTGAAAGTTTCGATTTAGAAGTTGATATGCTAAAGGTTTATTATGAAGATCACCTGTTTGAAGCTGAATGCATAATTGAAGCTGTGAATTCTTCAAATTCATTTGATTTATTATATTCTTACAGGCAGAATGGAACCTTTCCTCTGCTATTTAAGATCTACAATTTTGACTCTGAAAGATGGCTTGATGTGGACAATTCTATTTATAGTACCTTTTTAGAGCAAAGATTCGCCCTCAATAACTCATTTTTCGATGGGAATTATGGAGTTCACTTTAAATTTCAAGCTAAAGTTCCAAGTTTTAATGAGACCATTCAGCTTGATATTGACATGCTTAAAGTCGTCAGTTATAATTATTTTGAGACAGTTCCAGTATTTATTCAAGACCAAGACCCCTTTACTTTTATGGGATGGATCAAATGTCTTAGCTTAACTGATAATGGAACCATTTATGCGGAATATGACACTAATGGTAATATAAGAAATCATATTAGCATTTTATCTGATGGATCATTATCTTTTGATCAGTTCCCCCCATCTGGCGGAAAAGCTATCAGCAATCCTGGACTAGTTGATGT
>SMTZ1_10005511_pt1 | contig 12727 bp, 10 predicted proteins | sample DeeMarSWOR136_30_FD_25667 | JGI IMG/M metagenome (IMG submission 25667) | reverse complement strand
ATTCGAGGAGTTTGACATTTAGTTGTGATCTTTGTCCTTATGAGGGAACGACTAAAGGAAACATAGCGATTGATCCTCATTGTCTTCAGCAGTTTCTTCAAATGATGCCGTTTTTCAAAGAGTCGCTTCACTGCCGATTCACAACAAAGAACCAGGTTTTTTCTATCCCCGCCGCCTCGATGAGTCTGCTCAAGGACTACTCTTCATTTCTCATGCGATCCGAACCCTGTGTTCAACGAATTCTTCGCGAATTTCCTGATATTAAAGAACAGTTGTTATCAAATCCGCTCAGTGCGCTACAGACCATCAAAAGCGGCTTCCATTCAACAAAGAAACGCATTGTCCAGAAATTCCTGCTAGCACTGGAAAAAACCGATTTGATTTCCCAATTAAAAATTGGAGGTACCAGTAGCCAAGCGGAGAATAGTTATCCTCTAACGAATTTACTGAAAATTCGGAAATCCCCAAGAGGGGGAGCTCCTCATGCGACGCATAGCCCTTACCAGGTTCTTAGTTCGTATGAGTTGGGTCCATTCAGAATTGAAATTTTAGACTATATTGACACTCCTTTTGAGAAACACTACCGTGCCGTGTTGGCACTTAATGAAGCTTTATCACCTCGAATACTCCAACATCTGCACTCAAAACACATTGTAAGTGGTTCTATTGACTTTGGACTTCAAACCTTAGATGAGGTCATCCATTCCAAAATGGCTGATTTTCAATACTATCTTGCTACGAATTTTGCTGAATTGAACGATGAGGAACAAAGAAACTTGGCGATATATGCCACAGCCCAAAGTCTGAATTTAACAAAAACAATACCACTCCTATTCGATGATGAAGTTCAAGAAGTGTATCTAGACAAACCGGGTAACAGCTACTACCTCGATCATTCACGGTGGGGACGTTGTAGAAGCAATCTAACCCCATCGCCCACGGAGCTATCTCATCTTATTACGCGACTTCGACTTGAAAGTCGTCGACCTCTTGATGAAAAAACTCCTTCTCTGAAAACTGAACTAAAGACGAGCTTATTTCATGTAAGGGCAGCAATCGATATACCACCCTTAGCTCATAACGGACCGCATCTTAATATCCGGAAAATTCGTATGCGAATACTGACTCTTCCGGAGCTAGTGAGTAACAAAACCATTTCTTTGGCAGCAGCAGCGTTTCTCATACTCTGCATGTCGCTTCGAATTAACATAACGATTTGTGGAGAACCTGCAACAGGTAAGACGACTCTGGCGAACTCGATAAACTTAGTTGCACCACCTAGCTGGCGCAGAATTGCAATTGAGGATGCACTAGAAAGCGTTTCTGTCAATGAAGAGGGAAGACACAAGGTAATATTCAAAGTAGACCCATTCGATTCACCTCAAAGTAATCAGTCAACAAAATCAAATGAGATCATACGACTTCTGCATAGGTCTCCTGACTGGGTATTTTTGGGTGAACTCCAAACCGCTGAACATAGTTCAGCTATGTTTCATGCATTGAGTGCAGGGATTAAGGGAGTTCAAACATGTCATGCTAACTCAAATGCAGCCCTCTTACTACGATGGCGAATACATCACAACATCCCTGAAGTATGCTTTCAGGATCTCGGGTTACTCGTTCATATGGTGAAGGAGAATCACCGTGGCCAAATCATCCGTCGCGTTGCTCAGATAAGTGAAGTTGATTTCAAAGACGGAGAGGCTTCACTGAGAACTCTCTTTGAATGGAGTAAATCCTCTGGTCAACTTGAACAGAAGGAGCAAAGTATTATGTCTCCTCTAGTATCACAATCGTGTAAGTTCCAACAGATATCAAAGACTTCCATTCTCAGACGATACAGGGCATATAAAGAGACACTCTCACGCCTTATCGCAACGGAGCAGTTGAACCCCATGATTATCGTTTCTACTTTTGATGCTGCTCACGCAAGTGTGTTTCCAGGGACTACCCCACCACCCCCACCACAGTCAACTACTCAAAAAAAGAAACAATCGAACGGGAGTGAATCCATTGGAATACATACCGTTGTTAGCTAAGATCGGGAAGAGCGTTCCAGGTGCATGTTTTGTTGGAGAACATTTAGTGTCAAACGAGTTCGAGAAAGCTGTAGACTTTCTTTACGAAAAATCAGTACGACCCACACCTATCTTGGGAGGAGTCTTAGTTCTTTCTGGCCTTTTATTTGGAATCACAGTTACTGTTCTTAGTTTATTCCTTAATTTCGCAAGTACACTGATTTTGAGCATCACCATTACCTCAATGTTCAGTCTGATTCTAATTAATTCAATTTCTATGAAATATCGTCAAACCATTACTCAAATCGAAAAACATGCACCGTATGTTCTTGAAGAACTGGCCACTATCTTTCTGGCAACAGGTTCGGTTTTCGAGTCTATTCACTATGTATCAAGAGGAGATTACGGTCAGATCTCAATTGCGTTTTCCAAGATGATATCACCATTGAACCGGGGCGTTGCACCCGAACAACTTCTAATGGATTTTGCCAAGCAACAACCCTCAATCACACTTCGAAGAGGGTTAATGGCTTTTATTCAGCTCGTAGAAGCGACCAATAACTCCTTGGACGCTGTGATTAGCGACGCACACGAAAATCTTCAGCGGCACTATGAGAGATTGACGATGCAATGGGAAAGCCGAATGATGGTTTATTCAGGGTTGCTCGTGTTCTTACCAATAATCATCCTCTTAGGTGCAGCTATCCGCGGTTTTGCAAGTAATCCCCTCATTTTACTTTTGCCCGTATTTCAGTTTGGAGCTTCTAGAGTGATGCAAAAGATCCTATTTCCGAACGAACTCATATTACTGGGGGAATGAAGCGTGGTACAAGAACCAGGATTTGATGAATTTCTTGATTTTATCGCGCATTTTTCTCATGAATTAACTTCTGGAACTGGTCCTGAATATGCGTTAGTTCGCACTGTAGCCTATTTTGGAAACCAAACTCCAGAAAACATCAAGGCAGCTACCAATGAAATTGTTGAAGGTACGAAATCGTTTGAAAACGCCTGGGCAGATTTTGGTCATAAGTTCAATGAAACCAAGTTCTCTCGGTTAGTTGAACTATTGGGGCGTTTTCTTGAGAAAGGATCTCAGGTTGGGGGTGAAAGGATGTTACAGGTGATCAAACAGGTTCGAAAAAATAATGCCATGACAAAAACCCGTAAGAATCTCATTTCAGGCCAAAGAGTGAAGGTGTTGGCACTTTCTTTAGTTTCATCAATTGTCATGGGGATGATTACGGCGCTTGCTCCAATGTTATCATTGGCATTCATTGGCGGGCTGTTTACAAATCCAATACATACGCCCTTAGTATCTTTTCCCTCTGCACTTCTCATAGCATTATTTCTAACAGTCATTATAACAGGATATCGCCTTAATCAAACAGTCGAGGGATCGATGCGAACATTGATTCTACTTGTTTTGGCTTTTGGTACTACATATGTTCTAACTAACCAGCTTCTCTTGGCTTTCCTGTAATTGTGGAGCTTAAATAGCGAAACATAAAGCCATCTACAGGGCAAAAGAATGAACTTAATTCAATTACTTGTTGATTTCATTCGAAATAAGCGAGGTTCTCCACTCGTAGAGGAAGGGCTAATACTTGGTCTTGCGATATTAACCATCACAATTCTCATTACTGTGATTCTTGATGTAATGGGATGGTCCCAGGGTCTATTCCAATCAATCTTAATTCAATTAGACCAGATACGGCAAGCATTCTTTGGATGGATCGGTGGATAAACCAACTGGTCCTAGGTTATTATGAGCTTGCGCCTGATGCAGATTCGATTTTCTTCAGTCCAAGCCCTTGCAGAGGGTGATCACCTATGATGCTGGAAGCGAGAGTAGATATTGCAGAGTCTGGGTATTGAGGGGTAAGATCTTTTTCTTGAAGTACCTCTGAGTCTTTGTGTATTGGTGTAGTGGATGAAGTTTCTTCAATCCTTGAGAGAGTTGCTACTGTAGTTGTTTCTAGTGATTGTTCAGTGCCAGCGGGTGCATCAATTCGATATAATTGAAGAGTGCCCCAATCGACATCATCGAATACTTCGATGTTGCCTCTAAACCCTGGAAGAACGGCTGAATTGCCCTCTAGCCCAGTCACAATGAGCAATACACGAACATAACCAGCGAAATCTGGGATGATTCGGGCACCCCAAATGATTCTAGCGTCGTGACGCATTTGACGGGTTACAACATCGGCAACTTGCGTAGCTTCTTCGAGACTAAGATCGGGCCCACCAATAACATGGATTAATGCACCAGTTGCTCCTTTGACACTCAAATCTCCAAGCAAAGGTGAATGTAGAGCATTCTTCACGGCTTCAGAAATTCGGTCATACCCTTTGTTTTCAGAGGGGGCTGCTTCTCCAAGGCCAACAAGCGCTACACCACCACCAGCCAAAACGCTTCGTACATCTGCGAAATCAAGGTTAATGAGACTTGGTAGGCTTATGGTCTCAGTAACGCCTTTGACCATGCTAGCAAGAATTTCATCCGCAACACTGAATGCCTCATCTATGGGGAGATCACGGGCAATCTCGAGGAGTTTGTTGTTATCAATGACGATGACAGTGTCAGCAAATCGCCGCAATCGTTGTAGTCCCCTATGAGCCTTGTCGATTCGGGCACCTTCGATAGTGAAAGGTGTAGTGACAGTGCAGACGACTATGGCTCCGTTTTGTTTTGCAATTTCAGCTATCACAGGTGCTGCACCTGTTCCAGTTCCTCCGCCCAAGCCTGCAGCAATAAACAACAAATCAACACCTCGAAGGAGAGCGAGTAGGTCTTGGCGTGATTCCTCAGCTGCTGCAGCACCCAACTCAGGAAACCCACCTGTTCCCAATCCACGAGTTATCGTTTTTCCAATGAGTATTTTTTGGTGTGCCTCTACATGATCGAGGTGTTGCTGATCTGTATTCACGGCGATGCATTCAGCACCTTGAATACCGATCTGTACCAGACGATTGATAGTGTTGTTGCCCCCACCTCCAACACCGGCAACCATTATCCTTGCACCTGTTTTTGAATATTGGGGGGTATTTGGTGTGGGGCGTCGAGCGGCGTCCTGAACGAGTTTTGATAAGCCACTTCCCATGCAATCTCACCTAGCCTTTAATTGTGGAGCGGTTTGCTCCCATAGCTCTCTTTTTAAGAGGTCTCTTACTGCGATTCGAATTGCTTCACTTCGGTTTGGATAGAGTTTTTCGAGAATTAGTTTCTCAATACCGTTCACATACGCCTCAGGTAAGTTTACGGTGATAAGCTTCATTTCAATCAAATGTGTACCGGGTAATGTCCTCAAAATGTGCTGGTATTATCAGAGTATTACCTAGGCAATATTATTCGCTCAAATAAATGGGTTAATTAGCAAACCGTGCCTTCTGATGCTCGGAAATCCAGAACCTTGGAAAAAAAACTAGTAATACCCTGGAAATAAGCACACAAACATGAGTAATGGAAGTATTAAGGGCTAAAATCAAAAGAAAAAAACGAGCTCATCCGTAATCCAATTTCTAGCCCAATTTGGCGCCAAAAGACTTGATAAGATTTATTAAGCGAGGAGGGGACGGGTTCCTGCCTCGATCTGCGGGGGTACCCGAGCATGGTCTAAGGATTTTCTTGAGAGAATCTGACTAAAGGGGCAGGACTGAGGCTCCTGTGGTGTAGACCTTCGTGGGTTCGAATCCCACCCCCCGCACCATTTGTAACTTTGAGCCACTTTTGTTGGTTTTTATAGACTTTGCTGCTCCAATTTGTGGAGCTTGCCGATAGTGTCAGAAAAATTGCTAGACCAATTTAACATTCATCTCCAAAATATCAAATCTGTTCCAGGAGTGGAAAATTCAGTTTTAGTCCAACGAGATGGATATCCCATTACAAGTAGTGGCGTCTGGCTTTCAGAAAGTGAAGTGTTTGGATTATCGTCATCCGCTGCTGCAATTTTGTCAGTTGCTCAACGACTCCATGACGATTTATCTTATGTTCTGATTGAAGGGGAGAGAAGCAAGTTCCTTCTTGCAACGCTGCCCCGAGCAGCTAATTACTTCATCACCGTTACGACTCAAACTCAAAGTAATTTAGGGGCACTCCTTCTACAACTTGAACGAACTATCAGACAGCTCGATGAGGCGCTTTGGAATGAACACATTGTTCCGCCCTTGCGTGCCTTTGAGAGGGGACAAAAAGCTCAGATATTCAATGCTTTCAGTGTGCATGAAGGATCCCATCGGGCCTGGAAGCCAAGAACTGTGAACTTGTCGATCACGGAAGGTATTGCTCAGCAGATTACTGAGATAGTCACGGATTTCCTTAAAGCTTTACCATCCGCTGAAACCGGAGTTGTCTGTTTAGAAGGCGGCTATTTAATCCCAACTCAACGATTCAACGAAGGTAGGCGCATTCTAAATTCCACATTAACATATTCCTTGTTTGATACATCCCGTAAGGTTGCTCAGCTAGTGAAACGCACTGCAATACTTCAGGTCCTTATTGATTGTGGCAACCAGCAGCATTTCATTTATCGACTTGCAGGCGGCCTCTTTAGTACTCTAATTCGAAAGGATTCCATGCGTTTGGGGCTATTGCGACTTGTCATTCCAAACTTCATATCCGAAATCGAATCGGTATTACAGAAAGCACCCATGGCTCAACGCCCGTCATTGGATGTAAATGGATTTTTAGAGGCGATAGCGCGATGAGCACATTTCTTGACAATATACTCGATACATTAGATCGAAAGCACTTGGCTATCGTGCTGCGTTCAGTATTAGATCGGTATCCTGTGATTATTTCTAGCAGAAATCCCGAATCAGCAGATACGATTGCTGAAACCTTAGTAAAGTTAGTTCCACATCGTAGAGAGGTGGTCTTTGGTTCAGACTTCATCACTCACGCAGAACATGAAAGAATGGTTAACCACGAGAAAAGTGATTATAACGGAGAACGTATGATTTATCGATCTCCATCATCCTCCATGAATCTCCTATGTAAAGAGATATCAAATTTTCAAGGATGGATCATTGTAATTGATCCTAGTAATTTTGATCAAATTCGGAGTAGCTTAATGAACACCTCCTTTCCTCCAATTCTTTTAAGATATAATGGGGGTATTCTCGAACTCGAACCAAATGGCAGTACAAAAAAACTAAGGAATACTGGTTTTGAAGAGAAGTTACTTGAAAAAGTTACATCGGAAACACGGATGAAGATGGAAAGAATCACCCGAATACTCCGCAGAGCCGCTCAGGGGAAAGTAAGTGAACGACTTGAAAAAAGTTTGATTGATCTCAACCATGAAGAGGAACGGGTTCGCCAAAGCCTTTACCGAGAACACATCCAAGGGTTTGTAGAAGCTGCTTGGCGCGTTTTGATAATTCTAATGCGGCTTCGCTTACTTCAAGGGGTTGGGGTGAAGTCAACTATTTCGAACAAGATGCTTCAACAGGCTATTGATTACAAAGGCGCTTCTATTGAGAGACTCATGGAATTCATCAAATCAGAGTGGGGAGAAGATTTCCAAAGTTCAGTGCAAGATGGAACCGGTCAAACGGTTGGTGATCGACTAGAAGGGTTTTGGACAATTTAGCAACAGGAGGACATGAGTTTTGTTAATTGATTGGAGTCAACGAATTATCCAAACAAAAATCGTTTACTATGGTCCTGCAATGAGCGGAAAAACTGAAAGTATCCGTGCCCTCTTTCAACATCTCAACATTCTTTCTCGGCTAGAATCAATTGAAACAACAACCGGCCGAACATTGTTCTTCGATTACGGGCCAATTGAATTGAGTCATGGTGAGTGGATTCTGCAAATTCACATTTGGTCAGCGACTGGTCAAGATTATTATGCAGAAACACGCTCAACTGTCTTAACAGGAACAGATGGTATCGTGTTTGTGGCTGACTCGAATCCAGATCTAATAACTGAAAATCAGCGGTGTTGGAAAGAGCTGCAAAATTATTTTGGACCCCAGCTGCTCAACGACATTCCCGTAGTATTCGCATTAAATAAGCGAGATATCTATCCTTATGTCAGTCGACTTGACTTCATAAACGCACTTGGTTTGAATGGGTCATCGAAGATATTAGAAACTGTTGCCACGCAGGGTATTCGAACGGTTGAGCTGCTACAGGAGCTTTTACGCGCCATTCTGCTCGAGTCTAGTTTCACACAACCCAAAACGATAGGTAGATGAGCAGGAGAGTTTGAATATCTCTATCAGGAGATATTCTAAATGCATGCAACTGACCTAGAAGATGTTATTGTTAACCTCTTATGTTTAGCTGTCACCGATTTACCCTTAGATGTAAATATGGCACTTGAAGAGGCTCTTCGAAGTGAAAGCAATCCAACTGGAAAAAATCAATTACAAGCAATACTAGAAAATGTCAGGCTTGCACGCGAGCGTTCAATCCCTATGTGTCAGGACACGGGAATCCAAATTTTCTATGTTTCCGTGGGATCAGATTTTCCACTCTTAGGTGAAATACCCCAGATACTCACTAATGCTGTTAGAAAAGGAACCCAGTCTATACCATTGCGCCCAAATACGGTTAATCCCGTTTTACACGAAAATCCAGGAGATAATACTGGCATCAATGTTCCTTGGATTAACTGGAAAATAACTGAAGGATCAGATTTACGCATCACGGCATTTCCCAAAGGCGGTGGTTCAGAAAATGTCTGTAAGCTAGGGATGCTTACTCCGGGCCAAGGGTTGAATGGTATGAAGCGCTTCGTTATCGATTCAATGATTGAAGCAGGAGCAAAACCTTGCCCCCCGACTATTGTAGGAATTGGTATAGGAGGGGGCGCAGACATTTGTATGAAGCTTGCAAAAGAACAATTGCTTAGGCCTGTAGGGTATCGGCATTCGAATCCAAAGATAGCCAAGATGGAAAATGAGCTCATACAAGCGCTTAATAAAACAGGAATAGGTCCTATGGGTTTAGGGGGAGATACTACAGTGCTAGATGTGCATATTGGGATGGCTATGCGTCATCCAGCTTCATTCCCTGTGGGTTTAGCTGTACAATGCTGGGCTGCTAGGCGCGCCTCAGCTACCATAACGCGAAAAGGAAAGGTAGAATACACATCTCACAAGGTGAAATAATATGGCTACATATGAGTTGACAACTCCAGTCTCAGAAGAAGAGATTCGAAAACTACGAGTCAACGATATCGTTTACATTTCAGGTAAGGTTTTTACCGCTCGTGATGAAGCCCATGAACGGGCACTGAACTGGTTTGAATCAAACAAACAACTACCCATACAACCCAAGGGTTTAGCAGTGTTTCATTGTGGTCCAATAGTTCGAAAAAAGGGAGAAGAATGGGAATTAGTAGCAGCAGGTCCGACAACAAGTACCCGCATGGAAATGTTTGAAGATAAGTTCCTTGAGGCATTTCAGGTTCGCGTGGTCATCGGTAAAGGGGGAATGGGAGCTAGAACAGCTGCTGCGATGAAGAAAGTTGGGGCAATTTATGGTGCGTTCACTGGCGGGGCAGCAGTCCTCGCTGCGAATAATGTGCGCAAAATCACAGATGTGGCTTGGTTAGATCTCGGAATGCCAGAGGCCTTATGGATTCTGGAAGTAGAGCGGTTTGGTCCTTTGATTGTGGCAATTGACGCTACGGGTGAAAATCTCTTCGAACAAGTGAAAGAGGGGGTAGAGCAGAGGCGTCAGGAAATTTATCAAATTGCAGGTCTGTCGAAAACCTAACTGAGACTCTCTCCACGATAGGACATGGCTAATAAATCTGTGACATTCATCACTTTGATTTTTGAACCGGTTTTTTTAATCTGATCAATTAACTGGATGTAACAGAAAGAACAAGAAGTGGCGATAACATCTGGTTGTACTTCACTGAGAAGATCGAATTTAATACCAGCTATATCGTCGGAGAGGTCACGGCGACCTGCTCGTACACCACCACCCGCCCCACAACAGCGATCACTTTCTTCAATATCAATGAATTCAATACCTGGAATCATTTGGATGAGTTTCCGAGGTTCTTCACTTATACCCTGATGTCTATTAAGATGACAGGGATCATGATAAACCACTCTAAGTGGAAGGGGCTTGAGGTCTTTTCGATTAATGCGTTCGAGTCCTACTCGTCCAATGAGATATTCATTGATATCAAACGGTTCAAAATCATAGGGGGGTTTGTGCTTTTCATGTAATACCACTGGCCAATCTTGTTTGATTGTTGACATGCAACCAGGACAGAGCCCAATCACCTTAGAAACGCCTAAATCGCGGAAGTAATCGGTGTTCTTTAATACCATATCATTGGCGATTGATCGTTTTCCAGTACGAAATGCTACGCTTGTACAACAAACGAAATCTTTGGGGATATGTACGCGAACATGATTCCTTTTTAACACTTCAACTACATTCATTCCGACATGCTGGATTCGTAAATTGATTAAACACCCTGGGAAAAATAACACTTCATCAATCGGATTTTCCACCTCTATCACTTCTGGTAATTGGTCTGTGAGCGGAGGAGTTTTGACATCTACCGCGTATCCACTTTCTTCGATTTGTCGGATGAATCCTAGATGCCCTTCTAGCGGCCCCATTTCGCGTTCTACCGCTAGAGCCCGTAATCCCTCGACAGCTGTGCGTCGAGTATCGATGTGTTTTGGAACGCAAACTTCCTTACAGATACCGCAGCTCGTACAATCATACAACCCGCTACTCACTGCTAATTGTACTCGATCGCCTTGATCACGGGGATCGAATTCAAAGCTAGCTAATTCACGCATAGCTATTGGTCCAGGAAATTCTTGTTTTGCCGAAGCAACTGCAGGACATGCAGCGTAACATGAAAAGCACTCTATGCAAGAGCGTAACTCCATGGCTGATGAGACTTCTTCGCGAGTTAATTTTTCAGGGCGGTCAGGGGCAGATGTACGCTCAAGATAAGGGCGGAGTTTCTCGAGGCGTTTAAATCCGGGTCCAAGATCAACGACTAAATCCCGAATAACGGGAAAATTGGGTAATGGTTCCAGAACATATTCCCTTGATGGGTTAACTACAGTACGACACGCAAGTCCAGGAACTCCATTGATTGCAATAGCACAAGAACCACATTGCCCAGTACGACAATTCCATCGATAAGCCAAAGTTGAGTCTAGATTTCGAAAGATGTAATGTAGCGCGTCTAGGACGCCTTGTCGATCGGTATAAGGAACATTATAGGTAACGAACTTCGGTTCATCGTCAATGTCGGGGTTGTATCGTTGGATTTGAAATTTCACAGTCTTTTCTTTACCCATTGCAATAAGCCTCGCTGGTTAGTTTTTGATCCAAGGGGGTTGCCATTTCGAAACAATGACGGCTTGTTTTCTTAGAGCCATTTTCCCTTTTTGCTGAGATATCACGATATTTGCATACCAGTGTTCATTGTCAGGTGCAGGATAATCGGTTCGGAAATGGGCACCCCTTGATTCCTTGCGTAAGAGGGCAGCTTGAACGATCATTTCAGCTACAAGAGCCATATCTTGTAATTCCAGCGCGCTAATCCATTCAGTATTGTACCGCATTGCCTTGTTTCGAACAGCTAATTCGATAGCAATTCGTTCTTGCTGTTGCTTAATGAACCGTAAAACCTCATTTAGGTCTTGTTCATTTCTGAATAGCCCAGCTTTATCCCACATGGCGCGTTGAAGCCGATAGGTTTCAGCTGCAGGACTAACCCCGTCTTCTCTTTCTAAGGGGGCAAGAATTCTAGAATGTTCTTCAGCGATCTTTTCTCGTTTTAGTTTGGGTGTGGATTTTGATTTAGCATATGATGCAGCGGAGTTCCCGGCAATTTTGCCAAAGACCTGACCTGCCGCTAACGCATTTCCGCCTAACCGATTTCCTCCATGAACTCCTCCAGCAACCTCACCCGCCGCGAATAGGCCCGGAAGGTTTGTCCCCGAGGAGGAATTGATGTTGATTCCCCCCATTACATGGTGAGCGGTGGGAGTGACCTCCATTGGCTCTTTACGAATATCAATTCCTATGTCAAGGAAGTCTTCAAGCATTGTTGGAAGCCTTTCTTCGATGATTCTTGCAGGAAGAAAGGAGATATCGAGATACACTGCACCATTTTCCGTTCCTCGCCCTTCACGGATTTCTGTGGCTATGGAGCGTGCGACCTCGTCACGACCAGCAAGCTCCATTGAGCGAGGATTATAGCGTTTCATAAATCGCTCTCCGTGCTTATTGAGAAGAATGCCTCCTTCACCCCGTACACCTTCAGTAACCAAACGCCCCCGGGCAGCAGGTGGAATTGCAGCACCTGTTGGGTGAAATTGGAATTGCTCCATATCAACCAGTTCAACGCCTGCTTTGAATGCCATTGCGTATCCACTACCAACATCAGCTTGTGCATTTGTTGTTATGTCGTAGATTCGACCAGCACCCCCTGCAGCCATAATAACTGCAGGGGCACGAAAAACTTGGAATTTTCCAGTTCGAATATCAATTACTGAAACCCCAGCCACTCGATTTGATTCTCGTAGAAGAGAAGTAGCAAAGATTTCATCTATAATGTTAACATCCCGTCTTCGAAGTTCCTCGGTTAAGGTAGCAATGACTTCGTGCCCTGTCCGATCTCCAGCATAACATGTTCGACGATATGTTTGGTGGCCAAATGGGCGTTGCATTATGAGCCCGTCAGGAGTTCGTGAGAAAATGGCGC
>SMTZ1_10009223_pt1 | contig 12728 bp, 7 predicted proteins | sample DeeMarSWOR136_30_FD_25667 | JGI IMG/M metagenome (IMG submission 25667) | reverse complement strand
ATATTTGCCATCCGTCTTTGCGAAAGGATAAGGCAGCTGGTCCCACCGATATCCATCCGGTGTATACTCACGGGAACTCATCGTGCAGCGGATGTAGTTGCCGCCGCAGCTTTCGAGAAGGTCAAGATGATCTGTGAGTTTCTTCCCCTCGCCCGCCCATTGAAAGATGTTGTCTCTATCCGAACCTCCAATCAACAAAAGAGGTTTGCCACGGTACTGCCAATAACTGGGATTCTTCGAGTAGGGTTTGATGTGTGTGACACCTGCACCACGGCCTTGCTTTGCGGCTCCTGGAGCTACCAACACATGACCTCGTTTATAGAGCACGGGCCGGTCCAGCGGTGGCGTCAAGACCGTTTCACCAGCAGCCGTGCTTTCCCGAACCATGTGCCAACGGCGCGGGTCTACACCATCGCCGGCGAAGAATGTGTTGGAGATGCCCTGTGGCATTCGCGGACTGTCCACAAGGTTAGCCAGCAGGAAGTTCGGCGTGCGCTCGACGACGAACAGGGCATACCCCTCGTGAGCAGCCGCATTACCTCCATACCCGAACACCCGAATATGATCGCACTCCCTGATCCATACAATCGGCTGATTGTATTCGCCTTTTACTCCGTAGACGGATACGTGCTTTGCCTCGCGTATTTCCAGGTTGGCATCCGAGCGAGCATGTTCGGGATTACACTGGTACATGTGCAGCGGTTCGGTAGTCCCATTTATCAGTAGATGCCGATAGTCGCGACCATGTCCACGAGAACTCTCCTGGTGGAAGTTGTACCACCGTCCGCCGCCGCTACCGTCGATCAGAACAACCGGATGATTGTACATCCGCGAGGCTACGTCGGGTTCAAGCGACCGAGCCGGGCCCTGCGGAGAAGCTCTGAATGAAAACGCGATATTGGTGTCACGGAAGATTGAGTTACGACCGGCCCGCCAGTGCAAACAATAAGCCGCATGGGAATCAGTCAATGTGCGGATTCCAAGAGAGGCAACCACTGTATTCGCCTCTCTGTCGTCGGCAGTACGGACAACGGGTCTGGGATTGGCCGGATCGTGGAAATCCCCTCCGCTGCGGTCCAGCGGCACCAGCCAGGAGTAACAACGGTGCAGGCCTATCAGCTTGGTATCGGGACGAAGTTGAATCGTCCTGCTCACTGCATAAGTGCCTTTCGGCAGAAAGACGATCTCGTACTCATCAATTGCCTGCTGGATCGCTTTGGCGTCGTCGGCCACCCCGTCACCGACGGCCCCGAGTGGCTCGTCTTTAACGTTGACCATCCCGGGCGACTCCCAACCGGGAAATCCATCTGTCCACAGATGTCGCGATTGCAAATCGGCAGGGGGCTCCTGATTCGATTCCACGTCGGCCAGATATGGAACATCAAGCTTCTCGCCATTGACGAAGATGGGAGCCGGAAAGACGAAGGTTCGACCGCCGTAATTGCGAGCCCTGTAGCTTTCGGCAACGCCGCCTGCATACTCCTTGATGCGTACCCAGCCACGATCCACAGTCCGCAGAGCGGGTATCTCCGGTTGTCGGACCAGCGTCTCGGCACCGCAAACGTAGACATTATTCAAGTGAAGGCTTGAACCGGCTTTGATCGCAGTGTTCTCGCCGCGATTGTGCATGATAATCTGACTATCGACCAGACAAAGCTGGCCATGGTGCGCGCCCCACAGCTTTTCAGTTATGATTACCGGGCCGGATGTCTCTGTCTCAACGCGGAGCCCAACAGCGCAGAGTGCCTGTCTGCTGCTGCAAATCAGGGCGGTTTCCGTCTGTCCGATGAGCGTGCAACCCGTCAGCGTCGGGGCCGGCTGTGTCTGCCTCATGTCCATACCAATCCGACCACCGATCACGGTGATGTTCGCATGACTGCCTCCCGACCCTGCGCCACCTTCCAGACCACAGTAGCCGTGCGTGGCGTCGATCGTGCAGTCCTGAACTCCCGATCCCTGTGCAGCCCGGTGGCGAATTGCTACGGCTCCCGAATTGCCCTGCCCAATCTCCACGTCGATGCCGATCAACATCTGGTTCATCGATATGTTCGGCTGAGGCTCATCTATCGCAGCCTCGGTGCCTGCGCCGGGAGCCCAGAAGTGAATCACGTACTTCGGATTCTCCGGATCCGAGTAGCCACCTGAGCGAGGCGCCAGAACGATTCGCGGCCGGTTCGCGGCCCGGCGTGAGCCGAGCAACACGCAAGGATAGTCACGCGTTCCCTGCCGCCTGCCGTTTCGACGCAATGGACGGTACTGCTCGCAATTGAGTGTATCCGAAACCTTGTACCGGCCCGGTGGAAAAAAGCAGACCATCTGATGGTCCCTGGCGAAGACAATTGCTCGCTGCAAGGATTCGGTCGAATCGCGTTTCCCTTGCGGATCCGCCGAGAAGGGGGCCGCCGTGACGTCGACAAGACCCAGACGGGCCAAAGATGAATTGCCGAGTTCACCCAGGGCTCCTGCTCTTTCTTGTGTTTCAGGTGCGAGAACAGCGGCCGCCGCCAGTGCGGGCACCGTAAACACCATTGCAAGCATAGATGAGTTGAATAGTCTCATGATTTCAACGCCTCTGCTGGCCCTACGCCCTCGCGAGAACGGGGGGGTACCGCTGTTGCGACCTAAAGTGATTATAATCGATCTGTAACGGTATGCCAACTAATTCGGGCCTGAAAAATTGGCTCCGAGTTGTCACTTTGTTGCCGCATTGCGTTGTGTGCATTTCCCGTGCTATAGCAAGGAATGGGAGACCTGAATCTTTTGGGCAGCAATCATGGCGCTCGTTGTTGCACCTGAAGAGGGTGTTCTACACTCGCTCTTCGATGTTCCGGGCTTTTCCGAACTCCGGGTAATCGAGCTGCGATCAGGATTCCTTCGCCGCCCGGTCACTACGATCTATGTGGGGTAGTGCAAAAGAGGCTCGGCGGTGAAGTCACCAGTTGTATTTGCATCAACGAGTGCCCAAAGACATCGTGGCAGTAGTCGCCAATCACGGGTAGTTTTGCTTGATCCGCATGCTCATCGATATCTATAATCATCTCTGCAAGTGGAAGCCGGATCTCCCACAAGTAAGTCTTGATGAAGGCAATAATCAACAGCAGTGTAGAAAGGCCCCGCTGATGAATAAGCGATCTGTGGATATTGTCACGGTAGTCGCAGCTTCATTATTCGCAATAACCATGGTCGGAACACCTGTAGCTGCCGCGAATGATTTACTTGTTTACTGGAACTTTGATCAGGGTGGGCAGGAAATGGTCACGGACCTTTCCGGGAATGGTCTTGATGGGAGTGTGGGAGCCGCTTGGATAGAATCGCCTTCTGGTCGAGCTGTAATGATGAACGGGACACCAAAGAGCATTGTCGCAGTAAAGATCCGGGAAGATAAGCGCTTTGGCAAGAAATCCTGGACGTTCATGTCAATGGTTAAGCCAATTCAGTTCAGTATTGAAAGCGTTCAAAACCAGCGCCGGATCTTTGCTTTTGGAGAGTATCCCGATGCCTATATTGTGATTGACATCAAAGGCACGGGACAGATGAGCTACTATTCCTGCTATAAGAATTCAGCGGGAAAGACCATGTCCGCCGGTGGATCTTCGAGCATTTCGTTAATCGAGGGCGCGTGGGCTCACATTGCCGTTGTCTGTAGCCGCGAGAAGAAATCAATTCGAATGTATGTGAACGGATATTGCCCCCACAGCAACAGGTTGCCGAATAATTTCGATGGTGATTTCGTCCTGGATGGAGGATTAACCGTGGGCAGCGGCTGGCAAAACTACTGGGGACTTGTTGATGAGGTGAAGATATACCGCAGTGCATTAACGCCGGAGGACATAGAAGCAGAATTCGAAAGGCTTAAACGTACATTTGGAGTCGTTGAGTCCGATGAGATTGTGGATGCCAAGAAGCGGATTCGCCAGGAGAAGACATTTGTCAATGTTAATGCCGAGTGGACCAGGAAGAGATATGACAAGGTCCGAGATCTATGTCAGGAGCTGGTCCATTCAAGTGATGCTCCCGCTCATTTCAGAAGCTATGCGCACCTGCGCATAGGCCAGAGTTACCTGCACGAAGGCAATCGGAGCGCGGCAAGAGCCACGTATCTCAATATAGCGAAGAATGAGTCTTACCCGGCTGTGCATCGTGAGGAAGCAGAGAGATCCGCTAGTGAACTTGAAGCTGTTTCGACAGGTCTCGCCATGGTCAATATGGACCCTGCTCGGACACAGGCTTCAGAGGCGTACGTTTTAGCAGCAGAAGTGTTCGTATCAACCAAGGGTGACGATTCCAACACCGGACCGATGCCGAGTCCATTTGCCACCATGGCCCGGGCGCGAGATGAGGTACGTGCCATGAGGAGACGCGGTGTTGAAGGTTCAATCGCAGTCGCGGTCATGCCCGGTCGATACGACGTGCGAGAGTCTCTGGTGCTGAGCACTGAAGATTCCGGCAGTGCCTCAGGGCCCGTCATCTATCGAGCGTGGGAGAAAGGAACAGTAGTTTTCTACGGCGGCCAATGCCTGTCAGGCTTTGGACCGATTACCGACGATGCCATACGCCGACGTTTGCCGGCTGAATCCAGGGACAAAGTGAGACAGTGCGACCTGAGGTCCCTTGGCATTGACGATTATGGCCAACTCAAGGTCCGCGGTTTTGCGCAGCCGCCGTCGCCGCCTACCCTGGAGCTGTTTGTTGATGGCCTCCCCATGACTCTTGCAAGGTGGCCAAATGAGGGATTCGTTGGCATAAGAAAGCTGATCAAAGCCGGGTCCAAGTCTGCCGGCGAGCCTTCGGCATTTGAATATGATTCGGATCGACATGAACTGTGGACCAATGCAAGCGATGGGTGGCTGTTCGGTTATTTCCATTTCCTGTGGGCGGACGCGACGATCAAGATCGGCAAGATCGATCCGTCAACAAGAACGCTGACTACGGCTGAACCATACCAGTACGGCGGCCGCGGCATGAGCACCGCACAGGGGATCCAATACTACGCCTTCAATCTGCTCGAAGAAATAGACATGCCGGGCGAGTGGTATCTTGATCGTAAGACAGGCATCCTGTATTTGTACCCTCCGTCTGAACTTGGCACATCTATTGTCGAGATCGGGATGCTCTCGACACCCATGATAACCATGGACAAGGTTTCACACGTTCGCATAGAGGGGTTGCGTTTCGACCTGGGAAGATATAACGGCATCGTGGCGAAAGACTGCCGCAATTGCTCGTTGATCGGATGCGCGGTGAGCCGTATGGCGGGTAATGGCGTTATGATCCACGGTGGAAAGGAAAACCGGCTGATCGGCTGCGATATCCATACGATAGGCAGACGAGCAACCGAAGTCATCGGTGGTGACCGCGCAACACTCACGCCAGGCAATCATCTTGTGGAGAATTGTCAGATACATGACTTTGGACGGATTGACCGAACCTACACTCCTGCGATCCAGTTGGAGGGTGTCGGGCACCGGGTAGCCCACAACCTGATGTATAACGGACCCAGCAGTGCCATGCGGATCGAGGGTAATGACCATCTCATAGAGTTTAACGAAGTCCACAGCATGGTCCAGGAATCAGATGACCAGGGAGCCATGGAACTGTTTCGCAATCCGACTTATCGCGGCGTAATATTCCGCCACAACTATTTGCACAATATAGGCAAGACCGGCAACGAGACTGCTGTACACGGCCAAGCTGCCATCCGCTTCGATGACGCGATAAGTGGTATGCTGGTCTATGGAAATGTCTTCTATCGTTGCGCAAACGGAAACTTCGGCGCTATCCAGATGAACAGTGGTCGCGACAACCTGATAGACAACAATGTCTTTGTAGACTGCAAACAGGGCATAAGCGGAGGCTGGTACCGTAGCAACAACGTGTGGACCTCACTGCGCGAAGGTCAAAGGCCGGCAGGCTTTTACCAGAATGAACTCTATCTTTCCCGCTATCCTCAGATTGCAACGATGCTCGATGATCCAGGTATAAACCATCTCTGGCGCAATGTCTTCTACAAATGCGGTATGGTGGCCAGACGGACCGCTAATATCGATCAGTTTCAGAACGGGGTGTTTGAGGAGGATCCCGGTTTCGTAGATGCAGAGAACGGGGACTTTCGTCTTCGCAATAATGCCAGACTCTTTCAGGCTATGTGGTTTAAGCCCGTTCCATTTGACCAGATTGGCCTGTATGAATCTGCGTCGCGTGCAACCTGGCCGGTGGAAACGACTGCCGTGAAAATGCCGGATTGGCGCAGCGAGTAAAGCATTACATGGGGAATACATTGATCGAAAGTGAAAATCAAATGAGGAATTGCATTGTCCTGGTATCTCTATTCTGTTTTCACGTTTCGGCTGTTGCCCGGCCTGTAAAGACTATCTTCGATACGGATATGGAGCTGGATGTTGATGATGTGGGGGCGCTGGCAATGCTTCATGGTTTTGCCAATCGGGGCGATGCGGAAATCCTGGCGACAATCGGTTCGAGCCTCAACACATGGTTATTTTCACATATTAGAGGGTGGCACCCACATGTGGCGTATCAATCCCAACAATCCGCATCATCACATTATGGGTGAATTTGCAGAAGGGATCGATGCGTTGAACGTCGCTTCCGATTTTGATCGATACATGGCTCAATCGAATGATAAGTGAATCGATCCTTTGGAGACATAAGGTATGGATAAACTCCTTTCCATCACCGTCATATCTTTGGCGATGTTAGTCGCCACCAGCCACGCCCAGGTCGTTGACGATTTCTCAGACGGTGGCTGGAATCGCTCCACATCGACTCCCGGTAAGGTCTCCATAGACACTGGGAAACTGCACCTGGAAGATGGGCGCGAACCCCCAGCTTGGGTCACCGTCAGCAAGACGTTCTCCATAGACGTCGACAAGATGCCTTTCTTCGTTGTCAAGGTTTTGTCCGCGTCTGGCCGAGGGACGGTCAAACTCATTCGCAAGGAACCGTACGACAAGCGGGTGGCGATTGAGATAGACAGACCGGGTCTTTATGCTCTCGACATGCGCAGCCGGTTTGGATGGCAGGGGCCGGCCGCGATCGAGACGTGTCTCTATGCCATTGGCGATGAGGAGGAGATCACTTACGAGTATGTCAAGTTCACCGAACGGCTGACGCAGGAAGAGAAGGATCTCATTACAAACCGGACGGCCGGGGGAAACGTGAGATTGAACGTTGCACCATTTGAGATCGTTCCGCTGTTCAACGCGTGCTCGTTCTATTTCAAGAGTCCCAGCCGAGATGGCCTGGGCGTGGTCTACCGCGAAAAGGGCGGTCCCTGGTCGAGAGCCTATGCGCCCGTGTACGCAAAAGAAGACAGCATGTACCGCGGCAGCATCGTCGATCTGGACGAAGACACGCCGTACGAGCTGAGAATCACGGCCACGCATGGTGGCGTACTGGCTCAGCAGGAATTTCGCACCTGGAGTAGTCAGGTCCCTATAGGTAAAACCATCAGTCTCGATGAGAAGACTTTCAAAGGGCAACTCACCTTTCGGGAGTCTGGGTCTGCTGATGGCTGGATTAAGATCACCGGCAAAAAGGGATTCGTGTTGCGGAACGATCATAAGGGGCCGCTTATTGAACTGTATAAGGCCAAATACGTCATGCTTGAAGGGCTGATCCTGCGTGGCGGCTTGAAAGAGGCCATCAGCATCAGGAGGTGCGAAAACGTGAGGGTCGTGAACTGTGATATATCCGGCTGGGGCCGCATCGGCACGCAGCGTTTCGACCGTGACGGCAAGTATTACACCGAAGGCGGCAGCGCGATCAACTGGGACAGCGCGATCCTCGTCAGCAAGAGCATCGGTACCGTGGTGGAGCGATGTTACATCCATGATCCAGTAAGTACCGCGAATTCGTGGTACTACTCCCATCCGGCCGGGCCGCAGGCCGTAGGTATGGACAAATCCAGGTCGACCGTTTTACGATATAACGACTTCATCGGCAGCGACAAACACCGCTGGAATGACGCCGTAGAGGGGGCTGGAAACTTCCACATCGACGGCGGCTTCAATCGAGATGGCGATATATACGGCAACATGATGTGCTTCGCCAATGATGATGCGCTCGAGATTGACGGGGGCCAGACAAATGTCAGAGTCTTCCTTAACAAGTTCGAGGGTTGCCTTTGCGGAGTAAGCATCCAGGGTTGTATGTCGGGTCCGTCATACGTGTTTCGGAATCTGCTGGTGAACATGGGCGATGAACGGGGATTGGCCGGGCAGACCATCAAGACCTCGTCACACGCGAATGGCCCCAGTGCTGTATCCTTCATCTTCAACAACACCTGCCACGGCGAGTCACGTGACCTGAATCTTCCCCACAACCTTCGCATCGTGGCCAAGAACAACGTCTTTGCTGGCAGAAGTGCCATTGCCGGGCGCCAAAGAAGCCCGCAATCGGAATGCGACTATAACCTATTATCCACAGGACAACCAGGCGATGAGGCGCATGGAATCCTCGGAAGGCCTGATTTTGTCGACGCCGATGCCGGCCTGTTTGCCCTGCGCCGGACATCGGAGGGAGTGGGCCGCGGGATAGCCATCGACAACTTCGCTCCCAACGCGAACGGCCGGCCCGCCATGGGAGCCATTTCGTTCGGATCGGATCTGGTCCTGCCCGCACGCCCGATCCCGGTCACCCTTGATCGCTACCAGTTGATGTTTTGCGCATCAGACGTTAGATCGGCCCGGGCCAAGACCGTCTCGGCGACGGTCCAAGGTGAAGCGTTCTCGAGCCGCTGTCGAATAGCAAAGAACAATGCTTTTGACTGGTTCGATGTCATGCCGAAAACGGGCATCTTGGCATCGGGCAATGGGATGACATTCACTGTGACGCTTCGCCCCGAAAAGATGACCGAGAAGACGCTCTATCGGGGGGCCTTCCTCATCAGGCTGGAAAGTGGCTACTCCCGACCGGTCATGGTCTATGCCAAGACCGACGTGGTTCCCGAAACCAAACCCACAAGGAAAGACGTTTGGGTGACCTACATTGAGGCAGAAGCACCTGACAGTGACAAAGGTTACGACACTGTTGCCGATCCTGAGGCATCAGAAGGCAAGTACCTCCTACTGAGCGGCCCTGCCAGGAAGAATCCTGTTGAGTACCGATTCGGCGTCCCGAAAACCGGCAGGTATTTCCTTCTGCTTCGCGTCAAGTCCGACGAGCCGGTCGGTACCCATGATTCCTTGTACTTCGGCGTAGATAATGGACCTTTCGACAGGGCGCAGTTGCGGAGCGCTGCGTCGTGGGCTTGGTCCATGGCCGCTCACAACAGCCAAATGTCGCTGATCTGTCTGGAGGCATTCGAACTGGCCGCAGGCGAACATGTCTTGAAGCTCGCGCCGCGGGAATCTATGCACGTCGATCTGGTCGCCATAACCGATAATCCAGGGCTGTTCGAATAGCTGGTCGCCTCCGATGGAACGAACAGTAAGCCACCCTTAGAAGGGCGGCTTAACAGGTGACTCCAGAAGGGTTTACTTGTCCCAGAGTCTACGTTCTACCATTTTCAAGGGAGAACGATTTCTGCATAGGTTATCCTGGCAATACTATGTAGATTCATGAGGCCGCTGACTGAACAATGCGTTGGCATTGACAAGTAGGTATATTTGATCCACCGCTTGGCGCAAGACAGGATCAACATTTGTCAAAATCAAATGCCAACATTTCTGTTGCCACAAAAATTGTCTTTGAGGCATCCACGTTGTCACCTCTCAGCCACGCTTCGTAGCTCATCTGAACAGCCCTTCGACTTCACGATGCATTATGCTCGACATCGTGAATCTACCTATGTCACGGTCAGCAAACAATTTAACTGAGTCAATCCCAGAAGCGCATGTGTTTCACGCATCTCTGTGCGCACTTATGATCTTCTGAATTATTGCGACCTTTGCTTTGGTCAGGAACACATATATTTCCCAGCATAATCGGGTCAGATGAATTCAATTACAGTTCAGGCATTATAGTGAATACTGCGGAATTTTCATCGTTTCACCATTCTTCATCGAGGACAGGTGCGCATAATAGCCGGGAACTGTCATATTCAGCGCGTCGATGACATCAACTCTCGGTTTGCGACCACGTAGGATGGCGTCGATGAAGTCGTCACCGAGGTAGCCATGAGAGCCGCCATGTCCCCCTGGGGAAACTCCCGGCGGCAAAGCGTACTTCTTAATCTGCAAGCCACCCTTGATAGCCTCGTAATGGCGTTTTTTGCCAATCCTGTCGCCGACAAACGTTTTGTTAAATCCAGCATATTCGCCCCTAATCCGTCCCGCTTCGAGGTACTCACCCTGCGAATAGCATACTATCATCCGGGAAAGCCCTCCTTCTGCGGTCCGGAACAGGCCGACCTCCGACTTGAATATGTTCCCGATCGCGTTGGGAACCTGCTTATCTTTATCAAAATAAGGAGTGCCCTGACAGGAGACGTCAAGCAGGGGTTTATGCGTAACGCCGACATAGTAAGCCGTTGCATGGGTCGGATACCACATCGGGCATCCGTTCTTTCGCCAGTTCTTGTAGGAGCCCAATGCAGGTGCCCCCAGAGAATGAGGATGACAGTATTCCCCTTCGGAATAGACAATGCGGCCAAAAACTCCGGCGGCAAAAAGCTTTTCCATTGCGAAGAGGTCGTCATGAAAACACGATGTTTCGAACATTGCGTAAACCAGTCCCTTGTTCTTCCTGCAACATTCGAGGAGCCTTTCGGCATCCTCAATATCTCCACGGAAAGCGGGTACCGCAGTAGCAACATGCTTGCCATGCTCCATACAGAGGATAGCGTGCTTAGCATGGGCTGGAGCGTCTGTGGCACAATAGATGGCCTCGATTGAATCGTCCTTGACCATCTCCTCCAACGACGGGTACGTCTTGGAACATTTCGCCTTTCGAGCCATATCGGCACAGCGGTCCGGGAACAGATCGCTTACCGCAACCAACTCGACGTTGGGATGATCCTGGAGTCCAAATTGCAGACCGAATTGGCAAACACCATGCCCGACAATTCCGACCCGAACCTTGCGGTTGCTGAACGGCTTCCAGACTTCTGTTGTGTCGTAGCCGGTTTTTGTCTGGTCAAAACCGGGAATAATCTCGGCAGCCTGAGCGAAACTAAGAATGGAACTTCCGGATGCAGCAGCGGAAACGGTTAAAAACGATCTGCGGGAAATTTTCGACATGGCAGGAGACTCCTTATGGTCATCAGAATTTGCTTTTTCTAACACTTCATGACTGAACATCATATTCGTACCTTGTTAGAGGATTCTCTATCAGGTACTCAGCAGCAGTCAACGATATATTTTTCAATTTTTCAGTTTTTTCGAACCAGCTTTCTTTTGATCTGCCCCCTTTTTTGGTCCAGTGTCTATGAGAGGATTCAACAGTTCTGTACAGTCCTTCGACTTCACGATGCATTATATTGGACATCGTGAATCTACCTATGTCATGGTGAATGTCACTCACTTATCGACAACGTCCATTGAATACTATTACGTCTCTGAAAAAGTCGCTTTTTGGGTCAAGAAGATGACATCTATCGGACTCGCGTAATCTGACGCTTTGTAGGTTGAAAAATGCGGTTGTTTAGTAGTGATTTGTCACTGTTTAACAGCTTTAACCTTTGCAAGTTTTGCTCGCCACTCGTTGGCCTTTTCTGGTTTGTTCCAGACTTCATAGTGTTAGACTTGCTTCTACGACAAGAACGTCAACGGATTAATCACGAGATACTCTATTTAAGACTCAAGATTCCCCAAAGGGTGAGCTTTGGGAGCGTTACTTCGATTCGTCCTCTTACTGAACTTACTGGAAGATCATAGGGCTCTTCGCAGGGCGTGCGAAGGACGGCTTTCCTTACGCGGCGGTTCGATAGATCGGACCGCAGGCTGATCACAATGTCGGTTTGCTCGATCATCGCGTCGTGTTCGGCGTCGTAGCAGGGATTGAACAAGTGGCACACGACGGGCGCTGTGGGGTCCTTCTTGTTCTTTCGGGGGAACACCCAAAGGCGTTTGCCCTCGGCAACGCGGACCAACGGTTCTATGTCGCGAAGTGCGGATTCAGGGCCGGTCCATGGAACCGCACGGCCTTTTCGTTCCAATGACTCTAAAATCTCCTTATCCTTGCCTTGCAATACAACACCTTCTGGAATCACAACACGCTCAAATCGCTCCAGATCCCGCTCGGACCATCTCCGATTTCGACCTGTTCTGCCGGGGAAGACAACGCCGAACGGATAGTGTGCCTCGACCAGCTCGCCACAAGTCTCGCTGAAGGGATCCACCCATCTGCGTACCGGGGCACCCTCGCCGCTGGCCACCTGGATGGGGCCGCCAGGCCTGTACACGACGCCGAGTTGTTCGATGGGATCGTAGTCGTCCAGCAACCTCTCGTTGCGTCGAACGAACCGGTACAGCGGAAGAAACACCTCTTCCGGACCTCGATAGGCGTGTTCCCCCTTTTCCTCGCTATAGCACCAGACGTTGTTTGGCACAATGAACAGGTGACCGTTGGCGTAGGCAAAGGCGACCCACATCGCCACGAGGTTGTCCATGCCACCTTCTGCAGGATACGACCAGTCCCGCACGGTGCCCGCCGTCACCGAAAGCACCTTTCCCAGCGATTCCGCGGCTCGATACATGCCGATGACTCGTGAGGGGATTCGTCTCCGCTCCGGATTATGCCGGATTTCACAGGTGAAATAATCCGCGATG
>SMTZ1_10007298_pt1 | contig 12728 bp, 6 predicted proteins | sample DeeMarSWOR136_30_FD_25667 | JGI IMG/M metagenome (IMG submission 25667) | reverse complement strand
GTGCTCTGGCGGCCGCCATCGGACCGTCGCGCGAGCTAGCCATCGCCGCCCCACGATTGGGGCAATCGGGCACAACCAAGGTCTTGGTCATCTCACTCGACACCCCCTCGCCTTTCGCGCTGCAGCAGCTGCAGAGGCTAAGCCCGGATAAGTCGTCCAGTGCCCTCGCCCACGCGTTATGCGTGGCCGATGTCCTGAGTAGCGAGGAGGTGAGCGAGCGATTCTTCACGGCATTCCGCACCATCCTGGAGCGGATGGCTGCATCGCTCAACGGCCGCGGATCCGCAGCAGACCGGCGTATGGTCTCCCTGCTGGCGCTCAATCGCATCCTTTTCCTGTATTTCGTTCAATCCAAGGGTTGGCTCGACGGCCAGTCCGATTTCCTTGCACGGCTACTCGATCGCTCCCTCGCATCCGGCGTTCACTTCCATCGTACAGCACTGCAACCGCTCTTCTTCGGAACGCTAAACCGGCCTGTGCACGGCCGTACGAAGCAACCCGACTTCGGTGCGATTCCATACCTCAACGGCGGTCTGTTCGAGCCGCATGCCACTGAGCGGCGAATTGGTCCCGTGTACTTTCGCAACGAATTGTGGCGCGACGCATTCGACTGCGTGTTTGAGCGGTTCAGGTTCTGCGTCAATGAAGACTCGGAGGTCGACGCCGTCGCACCCGACATGTTGGGCCGCGCATTCGAGCGCCTGATGGAGCGCGAAGAACGACAGGCAACTGGAGCATTCTATACACCCGAGTCAGTCGTGCGTCAGGTGGTCGATGCAGCAGTCGAATGTGCGCTAACCGAGGCTCTATCACCGATTGTGGCACGAGCACTGGTGCGACGGTGCGAGCTGGCCGCGCAGGACCTGCACTCCTGCCTTTCATCCCTCAAACGCTTGCGCCTGTTGGATCCCGCAGTCGGCTCTGGAGCGTTCCTGCTCGGTGCACTCGAATCACTTTCAGAGATGCGGGCCCACGCAGCTGAACGGCCGTCAGCGGCGTCAAGTCCCCGGCTGCGGCGTGACATCCTCCGTCAAAACCTGATGGGCGTCGACCTGAACCCGGTTGCAGTGCGCATTGCGGAGCTGAGGCTATGGCTCGCCGTGATAGCTCACGACTCCACTGATGATATCGGACAGATCACCCCCCTGCCCAACCTCGATGGCGTCGTGCGCCAGGGTGACACCCTGCTTGACCCACTCAGTGCTGCACAGTCGCTGAATCCTGTGGGCCGCAACGTGATGGCACGGGCTGCACGCTCCGTGCAGTCAGCTCGGCAAACACTATTCGATGCACGCGGCCGCGAGTTCCCAGCCAAGGCTCGCGGCCTGCGAGTCGCCGAAATACGCATGGCTCACGGTTTGCTCGACCATGCGCTGGAGAATGTCGACCAGGCAACCAATGACCTGGCCAGTCAAGCCATTAGCAGGGACCTCTTCGGCAAGCGTGCAGGATTATCTCGGGCGCAGCGTAGGACACACCTCGCTCTGAAGCAGACTCGCGACGAACTGCAACGCGCTCGCAGCAGAGTCATCGACGGTGAGTTGCCTTTCTTTGCGTTCGAGGTGCATGCACCGGACATCATGTCACGTGGTGGCTTTGACGTCGTCGTCGGAAACCCACCCTGGGTGCGCGCCGAACGGTTGACCCCAAACCGCCGCAAGCTGCCGGACCTGGCGGTAGCCTTCCTGCAGCGCTGTCTCGAGTTGGCTGCCCCAGGAGGCGCGGTGGGATTGGTGCTACCGAGCAAAATCATGTCGGCCGCGTACGGAGAGACCGCTCGAAGGGCACTTGTGAGGGAAACATCAATTGCCTACCTGCATCGGGTGAGAAGGAAGGATGCAGCGCGCTTCAAGGCAACGACTTACCCACTCGCCCTCGTAATTCGCAAGAAGCGGCCCGACATCAGAACCGTTGTACAGCTCGACTTTGCAGGAGAGCATTCGTTGCCGCAACATCGCTTGGACGTTCCCGGGTCGTGGATCCTGCTGCCGTCGAAAGCGCACCGGGCTCTCGAGGAGTTCCTCTCGTCCGGCACAGCCCTCAGTGGATTATGCCCACCCATGTTGGGGGTCAAGACCGGTGCCAACGATGTCTTCGTTGGAACGTTGATGGAGGAGGTTGGCAACGCTGCCACAGTGATGTTCGGTGCTCGCCGGGAGATCGTGGAGCGTACGTTACTCAAGCCCGCTTTACGAGGCCGAGACATACGTCCGTTCTCCGTGATCAGCAATCGTGTGCTGCTCTGGACGCACGACGATTGTGGTCTGCCACTACAGACTCTGCCGGCGCGAGCAGCTCGATATCTGAAACGACAGCATGAGCGGCTCCTCTCCCGCAGAGACTATCGCAGCGGACCACTGTGGACGGTATTCCGAGTTGCCGCAGCAGTTTCCAGCAATCGAGTCGTGTGGTCCGACATTGCACGGTACCCACGGGCCGTGGCAGTTGATGAAACCAATCTCAAGAACGCCGTTCCGCTGAACACCTGCTACGTCGTGGCCGCACCAGACCGTGAAGTGGCCTTGGTAATTGCAGCGACGCTGAATTCGACCTGGGCGGGGGCGTTATCGATAGCAAGCGCTGACGAAGCGCGTGGCGGCTATCGCCGCATCAACGCTCGTGTCGCCGCTCGCCTGCCGATTCCCCTTGCCGGCACCAAGCGCACAGCGTTAGCCCAACTGAGTCTTCTATGTCACAAGCGAGAAAATGTCGACCCAGACGAGTTGGACGAGGGGGTTGCCGACGCGTTGGGCCTATCAGGATCGGCTCGCGCCGCGCTTCGGTCTCTCGCCTCGCATTGAAGCCGAGCAGCTCCACTGCGTACATGAGCCGTTGCTCTGGAAGGTGCAACTCGGTTCTCGGACCGACCCGACCGAAGTCGAGCCCGCTCTTCGCGCTGCAGTACTGGGACCGGTAGACCGCAGTTGGTGCCCACCTGAATGGCTGAAGTCACATCAGATTGAAGCTGCCTGCCGAATCAGAGCCAGCTTGCGCGCCTTCGGCTTCGCCTTGTTCGCTGACGCAGTGGGGCTCGGCAAGACATACGCCTCCCTGGCGGTGGCGGCTGCGTATCGCGAGGTGTCAGTCGTGGTTCCGGCTGCACTCAAGTCCCAGTGGCAGCGGGTGAGCACAGAGGTTGGAATAGACATATCAATACATACTCACGAGATGCTCAGTCGCGGCAAACGTTCAGTCGCAGCGGATCTAGTAGTGGTGGATGAAGCTCATCGGTTGCGTAATCCAGCGACGCATCGTTACGACACACTAGCACGCTCACTCGGGCAGTCACACCTGCTGTTGGTGACAGCGACACCGGTGGTCAATCGCTGCGCTGACCTGGTGAACCTGCTGCGACTCGCGCTTGCGGACAACGCTTTTGCCCTTCTGGGACTGCCCTCGCTCGAACGAGCACTCAGACGGCAACACTACGAGAGCATCGTGCATGCCGCTTCGTCCGTGATCATTGCGCGCCCAGTTCACATCTTCCCGGAACTCAACACAATCGTGCCTCGGCTGCGCGACAGCCCGGTATTGAGACCACCTCCAGCGAGACTACCGGTGCTGACCCAACTGTTGTGGCTCGTCGATCAACTCCAGTTTCCGAGTATGGTCAACGCCGCAGAAGCAGCGCTTCTCAAGCTGCACTTGCTGCATAGGCTCGCCTCATCTACCAATGCATGTCGAGATACGACACGACGTCACCTGGCCTACGTGGATCGCGCAATCGCGGCGGCTGAACGCGGGGAACTCCTGTCGCGCAAGACTGCCGGCCAGATCTTCTCATCCGAATACGACCTGCGACTCGACCTGCGCGATCTCGAACTGCTGGAGAAACCCATAGAGGTCGACCAGCTCAGAGCGGACCGCGATCGACTTCGGTGTTTGTTGGACCGCCTGAACCGCATCGACGGCATCAGCCCCAAAACAGCCGCACTTGTTCGACTGTTGACTTTGCGGTCAGGGCATAAGACGATCGTCTTCACCGCCGCGGTGTCCACTGCCCTTCATCTGGCAGCCGTCATGCGCTGGCGGCAGGTTGCCGTGGTGGGATCGGGCAAAGCGTGGATCGCTTCCGGACGAATGCCAGTTGACGAAGCCCTTGCGCTGTTTGCGCCCATGGCGCGCCGGGCACCGGACCCTGCCCCCAGCCAGCGTATCCAAACTCTGGTGGCTACCGATCTGGTCAGCGAAGGACTCGACCTGCAAGACGCCGACGCAGTGATACACTACGATCTGCCATGGACCCCCCTCAAGCTGGTTCAGCGAATCGGCCGTATCGCGCGACTAGGTACGAGCCACGATGTTGGTGATGTCTGGTGGTTCGCACCGCCACGCGTGATCGAGCGGAGGCTCGAGTTGGAGGCACGGATCGCCCGCAAAGTCGAAAGCCAGATAATCCTGAGAGTTGCGGCCACATCCGGCGTCGGCAAAACTCGCATCGTGTGTCACGAGCTCGAGCAACGTGAGCTGCTCGGCAAAACAGTGTCCTCGATGAGATCACCGGTACCACGCCATGCCGTGGTCGAAGGTCCGCTGGCGGCGGCCATTGCCGTCAATTGGACTTGGGGCGCCTTGAGAGTTCCGGAACTACTCGTGATATCCGGCTCGCCACTCAAGTTGGTCACCGACTATGCCGAGATGGAGGCGTCCATCCGCTCGCTCAGCTGTTCACCCCGTAGCTCTCAACCGCCTCCGGATGAACTGGTGGCGTTCTTTCTCTCTGTCGTGCGACGACGCCTTGCAGCAGCAGACCAGGGGTGCACCAGCCAAGCGACGCTGCTACTGATGCGGCGGTTGGTACGACTTGCCCGTACCGTTGGCAGGAATCGCGATGTTGTTTCGCTCAACCTACTCGACGTTGTACTCAGCCGCTTGCGGGAGGGTTTGAACGTTGGAAGAGAGCGTGGCCTAGAGCGGCTGTTGAGCCTGGGAGCCCCACGGGAAGGCCTCCGGCAATGGTTAGCTCCCAGGTCCCACCCATCACAGCGCCCTCTCGAGTTCGACATTAATGCCGCTCTGTTCGGCGACGGCAGCAAGTCTTGAGCCTCCCAATCGGTGCTGCTCGACCCGACCCGGGCGATTTCAGTGCAGTGTTTCCAGCACGTTCTCCGGAAGCTCGTCTTCGTCGAAGTAGTCGAGCTTGTGCAGTGGCATAACCACACCAGAGAGCACATTGAGTGCGTGTCCACCGATTCGTTTGTAATACCGCGCACCCAGTACTGCCGCGGCCGTTACCCCAGCTCGCAAGTCACTACGCGCCACTGTCTCGACCAACTGATCGCAACGGCGTGCGAAATCCTTGGTGGTCCTGATGAGCTGCGCGGCCCGACCGGTATCCGACTTCTGGAATACCTCAGCCGTCTCTGCCAACACGGCCTCGACGCCAGTGCGAATATCCCTCAGCTCTCCCTCGATCGCACCCTCCGGAGGTGGGCCGGCATGAAAATCGGGGATTTCAGACAGATTCTTGGCGTAGTCACCGATCCGCTCGACATCTTTCACCAGACTCATCAACAACAGACAGTACGGCAGGTATGCCGCGTTCCCAGCCACCGCCAGATGAGTAATCACTTGCTGGCGAATTGTGCGCTCCAACTCGTTTACCTTGATATCCCGCTTGTAGATCCAGGTTCGCTCTTCCGGTCGCGCTTCTTGGTCGAAGTAGGTGTCACCAGCCTTGGCTACGGTATCGTGCGTAATCTTGAGCATCTGGGCGAAGTTGTCGCCCATCTCTCGAAGTGGGTCACTGTGCCGGGATGCGCGTTTCCCTGAATGTGGCGAGCCGTCTGTCACTGGTAGACGCGTTGCTGCATCAGGGTGAGCGTGCTTCGGATAGATGGCTCCATTTAAAGCCAGCAGAGGGCCCGGCACCTTGTGTGCGGCGAAATCTTACCGTGTAACTCATTGTTATGCAAGCACGTAGCGAGGAGGGTTGCAGCGACCAAGTTTCGGGTTATATTCGGGACAATGGCCGAACAAATACCGAATACGCAACCCTGCGTGGCTCCACCCCCAACCAGAGGAGAGGTTGAGCAAACCACCCTCCGGAACTCGGTAGGGTGTCCGGAGTGCGGTGGAACCGTCTATCCGGCATCGGGATGTTTCTTCTGCCCAACATGCGGCTGGAGTAGGTGCGGGTGACGAGCAGGCAGGATCACGCAGCGCGGTTAGCACGGACGCGCAGGGAGAAGGCATTCCCAGCAGAAGACTGCCTGACCACCCGACCGCCGGATAAGTGGGGAGGTGCGACGAGTCAGGGAGCAACTGCATTCATCGAAATCGATGTCAAATCAATTATCAACCCTCCTGAAAACACCGGTATGGGATTCTGGTCGCTCAACCCTTACGTGGGATGCGAGTTCGGATGTGCCTATTGCTACGCCAGGTACGCACACCGTTATGTGATGGAGCGGACTCACACTGCCGGTCAGGAATCGACAGCAGCATCCAGCGGGGTTCGGGAAACGGATGAGCGGCAGGGATTCGAACGACTGATCTTCGTGAAGCGACGGCAGGCTGTACTTGCAGCGCTCGAGCGTAATCTCATGAGAATCCGCCACAGGAGCGTTTCCCGTGCTCCTAGCCCCATCGTAATCGGCACTGCAACAGACCCCTACCAGCCGGCAGAGCAACGGTTCCGCATAACCCGGGCTACACTCGGCCGCCTGCTCGCGACTCGGGGGCTGGCAATTAGTCTCATCACGAAGAGTCCCCGCATCTGCCGCGACATCGATTTGCTGCGCCAGCTCAAAGCGAGACATCGGCTGGTAGTGTACATCTCTCTCATCAGTACTGACGTACGCATCATCAGACGGTTCGAGGCACGCTCACCGATGCCTGATGTGAGACTCCGTACATTGCGGAAGCTACGAGATGCCGGCATAACCGCCGGGCTCAATGCCGCGCCGGTCCTACCTGGTATAACCGATTCGGCTTTTCAGATCGATGCTCTGATGGCAGCAGCGCATAGAGCTGGTGCCGGCTTCCTCCATCCCGCTGTACTACAGCTCTATCCTCCAGTGCGCGATTGCTACTTGCCAATCATTAAGAAGCACTTTCCCAATCTGATCCTTCGATATGGCGCCGCATATAGAGGAAACTGGGAGGCCCCACTTGACTATGTAGCCGCAGTTCAACGGCGCTTCCAACGAGCCGCGCGCAAGTTCGGAATGGATACGGAAGATCCACTCCAAATCAGAGAACAACGGCAGGCGGAACGTGAGACACAGTTGAGCTTGCTATGACCGGATCCAACAAGCAGCGACCAAAGTACGAGCGGGGAGCGGGGATTGCAGCGCGGACGCTCCGTAGTGAGTTGGCAGTCTGCCTCTGGTTTCCGCAGTTCGCCCTGCATTGCGAACTGCAGCGGCATCATGATTTCGCAGCCCGGCCTACCGCTGTTCTCGCTGCCGAGGATGCCCGCAGACTATGGCAGGTATCCCCCATCGCACGCCGTGCAGGTGTCAAGCCCAGTATGACGGTGAGTCAGGCCGTCGGGCTTTGTCCTTCCCTCTCGCTATGGGAGGCTGACCCAGTGCACTACGACGAGCAGTTCTCCAATCTGCTCGTGGTATTGAGCGATGTCAGTCCTGTTATCGAGCCTGCTGAACTGGGTCGGGTATACATCGGAGTGGATGGAATGGAACAGCTCCACGGGTCACCGCAGCAACAGGTAGATATTATCCAACAGATAGTCGCTACGTGGCGGCAAACGGGTGGCGGGCAGGAGATGCCCGCCTCGTCGGTGCGCTTAGGTTGGGGTCGCGGAAAGTTCACTGCTTGGGTAGCCGCAACACGGGCAAAGCCTGGCGCGGTTGTAATAATCAGCGACGAAGAGAGAGCAGATTTCACGGCTTCACAGCCCGTGGCCCTACTGCAGATGGACCCCGACATACACAGGCGCTTGTGGCAGCTCGGCATCAGGCAGCTGAGTGATCTCGCTCGACTACCTGAGTTAGCAGTAGTGTCCCAGTTCGGAAAGACAGGGCATCGTCTGTGGTCGCTGGCTGCTGGTGAAATCGTCAACCCTGTTGTCGGAAGAGAGATGCCGGAACCGATAGTGGCTACAATCGACTTTCCCAATCCGGTAGCCGATCACGGCATCTTGGCACATGCTCTCGACCGACTCATAGAGCGAGCGCTACGTCACCCCCGACGTGCCGGTTGGCGCATACTCGAAGTCCAAGCACGTGCACAACAAGAGAACAGTGCGTCATGGATGATCACTGCCATCCTCAAGGATCCGACGGCACATCGAGATCACATAGCCGAACCGCTCAAGGTTCGCCTAGGGCATACTCCACCTACGCGACCGGTTGAGACCCTTACAGTGGAGTTCACGATGTTCGTCCGTGGCACCGACGAGCTACAGCTTTTTGCCCGCGATGCAAACAGTTCAGCACGAGCTGGCCGGCGGTGCGCGCTCAGAACCGCACTACGGGAGATAAGAGCCAGATACAGACATTCAGGTTTGTACCAGATAGTAGAAGTCCAGCCGCGTTCCCGTCTGCTGGAACGTCGCTACGCACTGATCGACTATGACCCATGATAGACTACAACCTTTGAACCTGCCACAACCAGTGCAAGTGCAGTTGGACAGTAAGGGGCTGCCGCTGTCTATCTCCCCGCATGCTTTTGTGTCCTTCCACCACTCTGCCGATAGCGAACGGCAGCGAGAAATGAGGGCGAGTGAAAACAAACTCAGGCCCGTTGCAGCCGTCATTGAGGTCTGGCGCGTCGATGACGAATGGTGGAGGCAACCGATATCACGACGATACGTGGAAGTCGTTCTCGAAGGGGGGCGTCACGTCGTATTGTACGAAGACCTGAATACCGGCGATTGGTATATACAGCGAATCTGAGAGTGGAATGGGACAGTCTTCTGTTTCAGCTTGCCATGTATATCGAACTCCACTGTCACTCCGCATTCTCCTTCCTGGACGGCGCATCACTTCCCGAACAGCTAGTGTTCGAAGCGTATGACCTTGGATACCCAGCCCTCGCGCTCACCGACCACAACGGTGTATACGGATCGATGGCTTTTGCCCAAGCCGCAGTGCAAACAGGGATTCAACCGATCACAGGTGTCGAAATCACTCTTTTGGATGGTTCTCATGTGACCCTGTTAGCCGAAACACAGCAAGGTTATAGCAATCTGTGTCGGTTGATTACGGAGGCACACCTGGATCGTGAAGATCGCCACGATCCACGGCTTGACTTCTCGTCTCTGGAACGGCTCCACGAAGGCATCATCACGCTCTCCGGGTGTCGAACCGGCCTGTTGCCAAATATCCTGTTCCGGGAGGGTTACAGCGCAGCACGAAGATTCGCAGCGCGCTGCCGCTCCATCTTCGGCCCGCATCACTTTTTTGTCGAGTTACAGCGTAATGCAGTACGTGGTGACCGGGCACTGAACCGCGCACTCGGCGACATCGCTGATTCGACGGGCCTGCCCCTGGTAGCCACTGGTGACGTGCACTATGACCGGCCTGGGCGTCATCGGTTGCACGACGCTCTGACTGCCATCAGACATCGCATGACACTCGATGCTTCCCACGATGTAAGGCATCCCAACAGAGAGTTCTATCTGCGATCACCCGCAGACATGGTCGCTTGTTTTCATGATAGACCCGATGCTGTAGCGAACACGGCGTCCATCGCTGCACGATGTGCGGCATTTGATCTCACAAAAGATCTCGGGTACACCTTTCCCGACTTTCGCGATGCCGATCGGTTGACGGCACCCCGCGCCTTAGCCGAGTTGGCCGGCGCCAGGCTGGAACAGTTGTATCCGCGTAGTTCACCCCACCGTGCCGAGGCCGAGACCAGAGTGGAAGAGGAATTGAGACTTATCGAACAACACGGTTTATGTGGTTTCTTCCTGGTATATCGGGAACTGCTCGACCTAGCCCGCGAAGTGGCTTTCGACGTGCGGCAGGGATCACGTCGCATCAAGGGAAATCTGCTCCCTGGTCGCGGACGGGGTTCATCGGTTTCGTCCATCGTGTGTTATCTCCTGGGACTATCGCATATCGACCCCATCGCGAATCATCTCTTCCTAGGCCGTTTCCTGAACGAGTCCCTGGCATCGATACCTGATATCGATCTCGACTTCCCGAGAGAAATCCGCGAAGAACTCATACGACGTGTGTATCAGCGTTATGGCTCAGAGCATGTCTGTCTCGTCTGTTCGTTTCCGACCTATCACCTTCGGTCAGCCGTTCGCGAGCTCGGCAAGGCGCTAGATCTACCGCAAGCGCAATTAGAGCAGATCGCTCGTCTGGCAGGGCATTGTTCCGCCAAGGGTTTGCGTGAGGAGCTCGCAATGTTACCGGCCTTCAGTGACAAACTGGACACCCCTTTATGGCGCAACTTGTGTGATCTCGCGGAAGACATTGCAGGTCTACCGCGCCACATATCACAGCACGTAGGTGGCATGATCATTTCGAGTCGGCCACTCATAGAACTAGTGCCCCTGGAGCGGGCAGCCATGCCAGATCGTGTAATCTGCCAGTGGGATAAAGACTCCTGTGACGATGCGCGTTTCATAAAGATCGATTTCCTGGCTCTCGGCATGCTGTCGCTGGTAGAGGAGTGTGTCGAATTGATCGCGCACCGTGAAGGTGAGCCGCCTGATCTTAGTCGCATCGACTTCAGCGACGAAGCAGTATTCGACCAGATCTGCGCCGGCGACACGGTGGGAACCTTCCAAATCGAGAGCCGTGCACAGATCCAAATGGTCCGCCGCACCCGACCGCGCAACCTGGAAGATCTCTGTGTCGAGGTAGCGATCGTACGCCCCGGCCCGATCGTTGGTGGCGCAGTAAATCCATTCGTACGGCGCCGCGAAGCACAACGCAGAGCACACATCCACGGTAGACGCTACAAACCGCCCCTCGAGCATCCGCTGCTGCAAGAAGCCCTGAGTGATACACTGGGCGTAATCATCTTTCAGGATCAAGTGCTACAGGTCTGCCAGGCACTAGCCGGCTTTACTGCAGGCCAGGCGGAAGCCCTACGCCGGGCCATGAGCCGTCGCAGGTCGCGCGAATTGATGGAGGGGTTTTGGGAGGAGTTCCGTAACGGTGCTGCACGACGAGGTGTTGACGAAGCCACTGCACAACGCGTGTTCGATCAGGTCGTCGCATTCTCGGAATTCGGCTTTCCCAAATCACATGCTGCAGCCTTTGGACTGCTAGCATACCAGTCAGCGTGGCTGCGTCACTACCACCCAGTCGAGTACTACACCGCTCTTTACAATAATCAGCCAATGGGTTTCTACTCGCTCGACGCACTAGGACGTGACGCTAAGCGGCATGATGTCGAGATCAGGCTGCCGCACATCAATCGCAGCGATGCGCACTGCATAGTGGAGGACAACGCTGTACGTGTCGGTTTGGGCTTCATACGAAACTGGGGGCAAGATGTCGCTGAGGCCACGGTCACCGAACGCGAGCGCCACGGTCCCTACCTCAGCATTTCAGATTTCGTGCGGCGTGCCCCTCCCAAACTCTCACGGGACGCCATCGAGAACCTGGTGTGGGTCGGTGGCTGCGACTGCTTCGGACTCACCAGGCCCGAACTACTTTGGCAGGTCGGCCTTTGGCTTCCACCCAGAACCCGATCAGCTAAGCACAGCAACGGGCGGCACCAACTCGAACTGCCACTCAACCACCCCCACGAGAACCTCACATTCGCAGATGCAGAACCGGACCAACGACTACTCGCCGAGTACCATGTGCTCGGATTTGCCACGAGCGATCATCCCTTCACTCTCCTGAACCACGCGCTCCCCCGAGGTGTGATACGCAGTAATCGACTCGAACATCTCGAGCATGATACCGAGATCCAGGTCGCAGGGTTGGTAGTTGCACGTCAGCGGCCAGTCACTGCAAAAGGCTTCACATTCATTCTCCTGGAAGATCATACCGGAATGATCAATGTAATCGCCCGGCCTGATGTATACGACCGATACCGCATCACAATTCGTAGTGAACCAGTGTTGTGGATAATCGGAAAGCTGGCAAAGGACGACGGCACACTCAATGTGATTGCCGAGCAACTACACCCGTTGAGACTCCGGTCGGACGGCCCACCACCAGCATTCCCGAGCTCACGCTCTCCCACCAGTTTTCTCAAGCAGCTACGGAGTGCCGCTCCAGAGTCCAAGAACCGGGGCTAGCGCGGAACGGATGCGCCCCTAGTCTTGAGAATCCGCTCAATCGCCTCGCCAATCTTATTGTTCGGTGTCGACGCCCCCGCAGAAATACCCACCGTCCGCACCGATTCACTGAGCCAGTCAGCCTTTACCAACTCGTCGTCGTATCCGACAGGCTTGAATCGTATGGTGCCCCTGTTGGCATCGATGCATGACGCATCCGCAATGTGATAAGTTGTTCGCTTATCGGAGCAGATCTTCGCCAAATGATTCGTGTTGCTCGAATTGTAACCACCTATCACGATCATGACGTCCAGCGGATCCTCAATCAGCTCCAATACCGCGTCCTGCCTCTCCTGCGTTGCCGAACAAATCGTATCGAACGATCTGAAGTGCTCCGTGAGGTTGCCTTCACCATAGCGGCGCCGCATCGCCTGGGCAACGCGATCAGCTATTGCCAGCGATTCCGATGCCAGCATCGTCGTTTGGTTGGCGATGCCAATTCGCACGAGATCCGATTCAAAGGAGAAATCCTTGGAAACCATATCACGGAACTGCCTTGCCAACGAGC
>SMTZ1_10005510_pt1 | contig 12728 bp, 10 predicted proteins | sample DeeMarSWOR136_30_FD_25667 | JGI IMG/M metagenome (IMG submission 25667) | reverse complement strand
CAACAACACTGGTTATTACTGTACCCAACCCAGCAAAGGATGCTGTGTTTGCAGCTGGGTCCAGCTGGTTAGAATTTAGATCTTCAACAATTGTATTTACTGTCACGTTATAGAGAGCTTTGGAAAATATACCTGCTATATCAAGATGTACCTTGGAGGTGTCAGCCTGTCTGGTTGCACTTATTATATTCAGAGGATTACTCATGCTGTCTTCGATAACATAATTACTGATAGTTTCAGAAGAGCCCTGATCTATGGACTCGGAGAATTGTAACTCAACCGTGTTATTATCAACAAGAGATGCCAGTAATAAACTGGGGTCGGAACCTATTTGAGATAAATTATAAATATCATTGCGGGTAATACATGTTGAAAGTGTGAAAATAACAGTTCCTATAATTATATATTTGACGAACTGCTTGATCATTTTTTAACCCGTTTCCGGTTAAGTCGATCATGAATTTCACATTAATGATGCGAGAATATGAGAGATATAGTATGTATCCCAATAAATTCTCTATATATCAAATATAGCACAATATTTATAATTTTTTATAACTTCCATTACATTTTTGTAATTCATTGAGAAATAGCTGAGCTGATGAAAGCGTCGTATTATTATCCATAATATCAACCATTTATAAAATTAAACTCACAACTTGGTAAAAAAAACAGGAAATAGAATGAGGAAGAGTCCATCTCAAAGAGAGCAACAGTATTGTTGTTTCCTAATTCACCCAGAATATATCAAGATCATCTCTGTCTGACATATTATAATGACAATGTCACATTTTTATGATACATCTCACTTTATTTTTAATGTAAACTCTTGAATTGCTTAATCCCCTACAGTTTAAACTCATTTCGAATATCTATCTAAATCCAACTATTTTTCAAATAAAATATTATAGATAAACTTCTGAATAAAAATTAACTGCGGTTATATAATTGGTATAGAAGTTGCAATTACAATTATGTAAGATATAAATTTATAATTTATCATAATTTAATATGTAGAATAAAAATATCCAGAGGAATGTAGGATGCTGAATCGGTTCTCCTTTTACATTGCTATTTTTATTTTCTCCGGTACACTCTTATCCGCGCAAGAAGATATGGATGAATACCTGCAAAATATAAAAGGTCCCACTACCGAAGATTACATTCAACTACTGAATGAAGGAGACCGTGAAGACAAGCTCCTGGCAATTGAAATATTATCTAAAACCGGTTCGCATGATGATGCAGTAATAGATGCGCTTATCTCCTGCCTTGGGGAAGGTACTTTCTTTATTAAAAGAAGGGCAGGCCAGGTCATCAATGATTTTTGGGATGTGAGAGCTCGCAGCGCGGAAGTATTGGGTGATATTGGGGACCCGAGGGTTCTGACCAGCTTACATGATACTCTTCTCCATGATCCTGAACCAATAGTCAAATGTTGTGTGGCAGAGGCACTTGGCAAAATCGGTGACCCGGAATCAGTAAGGTATCTCACGCTTATAATACAAAACACTGAGTGCAGGGGTTCCAATGAAGTTGTCATTTTGTCCTGTGTACAAGCGCTCGGTGATATCGGTCATAGAGACGGATTCCTTCCTCTCCTGGAAATCGCACGAGGAAGATATAGGAGTAATATAAGAGCTGCTGCACGCGAAGCATTGGAGAAACTTCAATGGGAGTAGAAACGAAGATCGAACCAAAGAACCGCTGGTATGATAAATATCCTGAATTGAGGTCCTTACTGGATAAACTACGGGAATTGAAAAAACGGAAAAGAGACGCAATCATTTTGGAAATTAAAGAGATTATTAAAAAATGTGACGAGTGCTTGTTCGACAAATATATTTTTGAATTTCCGCTCTCATCACAACAGCGATGGTATGACAAAAACCCTTTTTCATGGCTAGTGATTAATGCGATGAAATATGCGGATGAAGATCTGATCACCGATATAATTCTCTACCTGAAGGAAAGACTATAACATATGAATTTCAAAGATAAAGATATTCATGATATAATCGAAAAATTGAAAAAGCAGTATCAGCTGTTTGTACATAATCAGTTCATCAACTATTATCTGCTCAACTCCGATATTCCGAAAAATGACTGGCTTGATATTGAGGACCTGATAGGATCCAACAAATATTTTGAAGCGGAGGGGTATGAACTGAGAAAAACATATGATCAGATTTATATTTTTTGCATCTTTCTGGAAAAAATCAAAAAGGAAATATTGCCGAGAATACAAGGAGAGGCAGCAATTCGTATCAGTAGAATGTCAACAGACACTAAGATATTATTTGAAATGACAGTCGATAACTTACCAAGCAATCTGAGGATGTTTTACGATATACTCATTGACTTATATATCAATATTAAGAGAGTGGATAATAAATTAAGTACTGATAATAATATGCTATATTTCAAATTACCGTTCATAAGAGATATTGAAAAAAAGTTGAATGTATGATAATGAAATTTGTGAAGCTATTAGACGTATTTTACTGCAAAAAGTCCTTGTTAACTCAGCGACTTAATTTAAGGGCATTTTTGCGATTTCAGTATTTACAATTAAGTTGCCTTCGCGACGGTTCTCATGGAGATCCTTGTATGGCCAAATAGCTATAAAGAAATGGCAGAGTTGATGAGGGCAATGTACTATTTTCCGGAGTAATAATTATTCTTCTAGATTTTAATTAAAACTCACCATTTATGTGTTTTAATTCATACCTTGCACCTCCGCGAGGCTCGAACTGGCTACAAAGTGGTTACACTTGGGGTTTTTCGATTTCTTATTTCCTTGCCCCACAAGTAATTAAAAGTGGAGGCGGCGGGCCCTCTCCAGACGCGATATAAGTGTAGAGATTTTATATTGATGGGCCTAATAGAATTGAATGTGCGTACAAAAGAAGCTTGGAGGCGGCGGGCACCCTCCCCCCGCGATATAAGTGTAGAGATTTTATATTGATGGGCCCAATAGAATTGAATGTGCGTACAAAAGAAGCTTGGAGGCGGCGGGATTCGAACCCGCGTCCTATAGCGAGGCTACCTGAACCTCTCCATGCTCAGTCTGAGTTTAAGGTTTCGGATTTCGTTTGCCCTCAGACGGGCTTCGAAATCCTATCCTGATTAAGATTACCGTAAGGTTCTTCAGGAGCGCACCTCACGGTTTCCCCTGTAGTCGACGTTCCTCCTCCCCCCAGGGGAAGAAAAGGAGAAACGGTAGCAGACATATTATGCTGCTACAGGAAGTGCTTCATAATCGGCACATATAGTTGGTGCTCTTTTTTACGAGGCCTGAGCTCCTCGGCATGCAATTCAGGCTCCAAACACCACAGTCGAAACCGTTTCGCCCCCTTTCATCAATATACACCCATTTTTTCCGATTGTAAATAGCTTTCCTCGGGAAAGAGGTTTTATTACTATTAGGGTGATTTATGTTTCATTCGAAAAGTGGGGTGCCCTCATGGAGAATAACGAAAAAAAAACAAAGTATGAGAAACTTGAGAAAGCCCTGAGTTATTCGTCGAAGAATATATGGTTTGAGTCTGATAAAAAAAAGGTGAAAGAGATATTCGATTTCGGTGAGCGCTACAAGGAGTTTCTCAGGGTTTCAAAGAGCGAACGCCTCACGGTAAAGTGGATAGTAGAAAATGCAGAGAGGAAAGGGTACAGAAACCTCTTAGCCTCTGATAAAGTCGAACCTGGAAACCGTTACTATGCGGTAAACCGAAATAAAAATGTTGCGCTTATCAAAATCGGGAGAAAAGCAATTGAAGAGGGGGCCAACTTCATCGTGGCCCATGGCGATGCCCCCAGGTTGGATTTGAAACAGGTTCCGTTAATGGAGGATACGGAGTTAGCGCTTCTGAAAACACACTATTATGGGGGTGTAAAAAAATACCAGTGGCTAAACATTCCACTCGCTCTTACAGGAGTTGTGGTTACTGCAAAGAACAGAGTCGTCGACATCGTGATAGGTCTTAATGAAGACGATCCTATCTTCGTTATACCTGACCTCGAGCCTCACCTCGCGAAAAAAGCACAGTCCGAAAAGAAGGCGAACGATTTTATCGAAGGGGAAACATTGAATCTGTTCTTCGGAAATATTCCGGTAAGAGATAAAAATGTGAAGGAGAAGGTGAAAATCGCGGTATTAGAGGCTCTCCACAAGAAGTATGGCATCAATGAAGAGGATTTCATATCTGCAGAGCTTGAAGCAGTGCCCGCCATTCCACCGAGGGATGTGGGAATCGATAGAGCACTCATCGGCGGATATGGTCATGATGATAGGGTAAGTACATTCTGCGCAATCACTGCAATCTTTGATGCCGAGGTTGCTGAAAAGAGCGCCGTCACCTTTATTGTCGATAAAGAAGAAATCGGCTCCGAAGGTCCCACTGGCGCGAAGTCGCTCTTCATCTTTAATTTAATGGGAAGCATTATAGACCGGTTAAATGGAGAGTGCTCTGACAGGCTCCTCCGTCAAACGATGGAGAAGTCGGTATGTGTTTCCGCAGATGTGAACTCAGGAATGAATCCGATGTATAAGGGAGTACACGATGAAAAAAACGCTGCAAAACTCTCTCACGGTGTTGTACTGACCAAATACACCGGATCGGGTGGAAAGTATTCAGCAAACGATGCGGACGCTGAGCTGGTGGGCAAGTTCAGGAACCTCTTCAATGAGAACGGTATTTTCTGGCAGTACGGTGGACTGGGAAAGGTGGATGAAGGGGGAGGGGGAACGATTGCGAAGCATTTAGCCTTCTACAATTCTTCGGTCATAGACTGCGGTGTACCTGTTGTAGGAATGCATTCACCCTATGAACTTATCTCGAAGGCCGATCTCTACTACGCGTATAGAGCCTACAAGATATTTTTCGAAAAAGGATGAGAAAATACCCGAGAGAGTGGATTGGGTTTCATGTGTGTCACCACTCTTGAAGTTTTATAATGAAGCTTGTTTTTTTTTAGAAATTGTAAGTAATTAAAAACGGAATTTTACCAATGATAAAATAAGTGAGAGGGAAAATGAGCACACGAGTTATGGGGTACATGAGGAGAGCTTACGAGAGGGGAGTACTGATCCCGGCATTCAACGCCGCGTATCCAGAGATGGTCAAACCTATATGCGAAACGCTTAAAAGGCTTGGAACCTATGGGATGCTTGAGGTAGCCAGGCCCGATATAGAGAAGTTCGGGGCAAAAAGTTTCACCACAATATTCATGGAATATAAAAGACACGCAGACCCCGAATTCGTACCCATTCATCAGGATCATGTACCAGTTATCGATGAGGACGGGGTACAGGTCGATTATAAGTCGCTCCTCGAAGAAGCCCTGAACATTGGATACGATTCAGTGATGGTGGATGGATCAAGGCTTTCCCTTGAGGAAAACATCCGGATCACGAAAGAAGTGGTTACAATGGCACATCTAAAGAATACTCCGGTTGAGGCAGAACTTGGAGCGGTTTTAGGACATGAGAGCGGACCGCTTCCTCCATACGATGAGTTGTTTAAATCTGGAAAGGGATTTACGAAACCAGAAGATGCCGAACGCTTCGTGAAGGAGACGGGGGTGGACTGGTTGTCGGTTGCTGTGGGTAATATTCATGGATCCATAACCGGGGCAGCGAAAGATGCGAAGAAAGTATCTGCAAAACTCGACATTCAGCACCTAGTAAAACTGAGGAAGGTCACGAATGTACCCCTCGTTCTACACGGAGGGTCTGGTGTGAAGCGGGAATACCTGCTCGAGGCGATGAGAAATGGACTCACGAAATTGAATATCGGCACGGAGATACGTCAAGCTTATGAAAAAGCCTTCAGAGAGACGAAGGACGTGGAAAAGGCGAGGGTTGCAGTATCGGAATCAATGGAATATCTCATCGTAGAGTATTTCGGAATCAAAGGAAGTAGGGCGAAGCTTCAATGAAAGAGTAATCGAATGAGGAGGAGAGCCTGAAAAATCATTTTTGCATCGATGTAGACCCACAGTGGCTTGGGAAAATCATGGAGCTGTATGGTTGGGTTCAGATCAAGCGGGAGCATGGTGGTGTCGTTTTTATTGATCTCAGGGATAGAAGCGGGATCGTACAGCTCGTTTTTAATGAGCAATTTAATAAAACCTGTTTTGAGAAGGCTCAGGAAGTAAGGCCGGAGTATGTGCTGAGGATACGTGGAGAGGTGAGGAGAAGGGAAAACCCAAACCCGAACCTTCCAACCGGAGATTACGAAATCTGGGTGGAGGACATGGAAGTCCTGAACGAATCAAAAACTCCACCTATCGGTGTAATAAAACAGTCTGGTATTTCTGAAGAGCTCAGGCTCCGCTACAGGTATATCGATCTCAGACGGAGCGAGATGCGTGAAAACATACTGATGCGTCATAAAATTGTGACAAGTGTTCGACACTATCTCAATGAGCAGGGATTCATCGATATTGAAACGCCATTTCTAACAAAATCAACACCGGAGGGGGCAAGGGACTTTCTTGTACCTTCCAGATTGACCCCGGGAAGGTTCTACGCACTCCCGCAATCACCACAGATTTTCAAGCAGCTTCTGATGGTCTCCGGGTTCGAACGGTACTACCAGATCGTTAGATGTTTTCGAGATGAAGACCTGAGGGCTGATAGGCAACCGGAGTTCACTCAGATTGATATCGAAGCCTCCTTCATTGATGAGGAGGATATTTTTACCCTTATCGACGGAATGCTCCAACAGATACTGAAAGAGTGCTATGGGAAGATTATAACCACTCCTATCAGCAGAATCCCATACAATGTTGCACTTGAAGCATATGGGACCGACAGACCGGATCTCAGAGTCGATCTGCAACTCATACGCCTGGACGAAATCCACAATTTGAAGCCAAAGTCGGTTGTTCTTGAAGGAATTCAGAGGGGAAACTCCCTCTATGGGCTAAAATTACCGTTCCCTGAACAGATTTCCAGAAAACTTCTTGATACCTGTACTCAGCAGTCAAAGGAGCTGGGTATAGATGTCTTTTCCTGGACTAAGTGTATACATGGAACGGAGTCTGGTCCGATGATGAAACTCTTTGAAGGTCCGGTTATGAAATCTTTGGGCGGTTTGGATGCAGACCACCTGCTCCTCGGAGCCCTTGGAGAGAGAAGGCGAGTGCTTTCCTTTCTCGGAAACGTGCGTCTCGAACTCGCACAGCACCTCAATTTGATTGATAGGGATGACTTTGAGTTCTGCTGGGTGACCGATTTTCCTCTCTTTGAATGGAGCGACGAAGAGGGAAAAATCGTTTCCGTTCACCATCCATTCACCTCTCCAAAACCGGAGGATCTCGAACGGCTCGAAAAGGAGACCATGGCGGTTCGATCAAGGAGTTATGATATTGTGCTCAACGGAATAGAACTCGGTGGTGGGAGTATAAGAATCCACAGGATGGATGTGCAGAACAGGGTATTTTCGGTTCTCGGATTGAGTGAGGAAGAGAGGCAAAAAAAGTTCGGTTTCCTCCTGGATGCACTCGAATTCGGGGCTCCTCCCCATGGAGGAATTGCCCTTGGACTCGACAGGATTGTGATGATGCTACAGGGAAGGGATTCCATACGGGACGTGATTCCCTTTCCCAAAACCAGTAAGGGAACCTGTCCACTTACAGGAGCACCAGATGTGGTGAGCAAAAATCAGCTTGAAGAATTGGGATTTGATTCCGGAATATGATTTGTATTACTTTTTTCTATGAATTATAGTATATTAGATGGGAAAGTGTGCACAAATAATTCTAAAGGGAGGTGTATACCACCACTCGGAAGGTGAATAGAAGCGAGATCTATTCGCATCGAGCACACTGCCGATTATGGAAGAACCTGATTCCTTACTCTCACATACATCGACAAAGCAGTTGAATACTGAGGTTGAAGAGAAGCTTCAGATCCCCGAAAGAAGTATCCAGGAACTTTTCTACGCGAACAGTGATGCAATATTGCATGAAATAGAAAGGGAGATCGGTCTCTATATAGGTGGAAGAGAGGAACAGCTCGTTCTTCGCGGGAACCGCAGTACTATCAGGCAGGGAAAGAGAGTCATAGAAAACATCGTTTCTCTCTACCAGAATACAAAAAGAGTTGAGAAAAACGATATCTCCTACATCATACACCGGGTAAAGAGGGATATTGATTTCGATATAGTCGATCTGCAGGGAAAACAGATCTCTATCGGCTCGCAGGGAAAGCTCATCTCTCCGAAATCCTCCGGACAATCCCGTTACTTCGATGCAATAGCGAGGCATGACCTGATCTTTGCGATTGGGCCCGCAGGGACAGGAAAAACCTATCTCGCTATGGCTTTTGCTTTGAACTATTTGATTTATGAAAACATCTCACGGATCATCCTTACGAGACCTGTCGTGGAAGCTGGTGAGAATCTGGGTTATCTTCCCGGAGATCTCGAACAGAAGGTAAATCCTTATCTGCGACCGCTGTATGATGCGATTTACGACATGATACCCTATTCAATGTTCCAGAGGTATGTTGAAAAAGGGGCAATCGAAGTTGCGCCTCTCGCCTATATGAGGGGGAGAACCCTGCATGATTCATTTATTATTTTGGACGAGGCACAGAACACAAGCCGTGGTCAGATGCTGATGTTTCTCACCAGGATCGGATATAATTCGAAAACCATTGTGACGGGTGATATCACCCAGATCGATTTACCAAAAACAAAGGAATCCGGACTGATTATTGCGTCTCGAATCCTGAAAAATGTTGAAGGTATTTCTTTCGTGAACCTTGGACCGCAGGATGTCGTACGACACCCTCTTGTGGAAAAGATCATTAAAGCTTTTGAGGTAGATCACAGATGAAAAAAAGTATCTCTAAAATATGGAAAATACGGTTGCTCTACTATGGAGCCCTTGGCGGTTTTTTCTGCATTATGCTCTGGCTCATCGCGAAACCGTACTTTGGAGCGCGATACAACTACCAAATAGGCGATGTATCCGTTGAGGATATCGTAAGCCCCAAAGATGTCACCTATATCAATGCCAAGGAAACGGAGAAACGTATAGAAGAGGTGAGGAAAAGGATCCCTGTTGTGTTTGATTTCAATGCAACGATAAATCGTGAGGTAATTAAAAAAGTTGAAGTCTTTTTATCTTCCGTGAGAGAGGTAAAAACGAAGGAAATATCGATAGAAGACAAGATATCAGAAATAAAAGAAACGAGTTCCATAGAGCTTACAGAAGCTGTTCTTAAAGATGTGTTGAAGTACGCCGATAACGGAAAATTCGGGGAAAGACTCATTACCATAGTGAGCTATATGCGGGATTCAGGTTTGAGTGATTTAAAAAAGATTGAGCTTGAGGAGTACGAGGAGAACGGAATTTTTCTAAAGAGGATAGAGGAGTCAGAAATAATTTTCGAAAAAATAGACGTCGATCAGATAATTGCTGCGGATGAAGCGGAAAGAAGAGTCAATGAGTTGATTCTCGAGAACTTTATCGATCTTCCGCCTGCATATAGAAATATCCTCGGTAATACTGCGAACTTGTTTCTAGGTCCAAACGTCTTTCTCAATCCGGATGAGACAGAAAAAATCAAGATCGAAGAGATTCAAAAAGTAAAACCAGTTCTCAACACAATCAAGAAAGGAGCAATCGTCATACGCAGAGGTGAGGAAATCAACGAAGAGAACTTTCCGAAACTTCAGGCCATCACGCTCTACACAAGTAATTTCAATTTAAAAGCAATCGCGGGTATCGGTATATTCCTGTTGTTGCTGATCTACCTTTCTATTATTCCCTTTGTGAACGAATGGAACAAAGTGGATTTTAAAAACTACCTGGTTTTACTGTCATTCATTGTCTTTACGGTTGCATATTCCTTTCTCATTACACTCATCAAAGGTCTACCGCACCATATCCTTTTCGGTGTGCTCGTTCCCACTGCGGGTATCACCCTCACTGCAGAAGTGCTCTACAAGAGGAAGCTCTCGCTAACACTTGCGGTCGTGCTGCCCATTTTCCTGCTCCTCGTGTCTGGAAATGACCCCTACACCTTTATATTCGCAATGGGTTCTGGACTGGTGGCAATCTACGCGGTGAGAAATGCTCAAAAGAGAAACGATATTCTGAAATCCAGTCTCTTCATCGTAGCGGTGAATGGATTAATTTTATCTGCTATCGGATTGCTGAAAGAGCTCAATTCGAAAGAGTTTTTCAGCCTTCTCATCTGGGGAACAGGGAACGGAATTGTTTCTGTGATTCTATCCCTCGGTACAGTTCCATTTTTTGAGGTTCTCTTCAACATACCGACTAATTTCCGCCTTCTCGAGCTCACTGACCTGAACGCTCAGATGCTGAAGAGGATGCAGCTGGAAGCCCCGGGTACCTACCACCACAGCATCAATTTGGCAAACATGGCAGAGAATGCTGCCCGGTACATCAAGGCAAACCCCCTTCTCGTCCGAGTGGCCGCACTCTACCACGATATCGGTAAGATTCCGAATGCTGAATATTACATTGAGAACAATCAGGGAGAGAACAAGCATGACTTACTGAAACCGTCCCTTTCCAATTCCATTCTAAAGGCCCATGTAAAGATGGGAGTGGAAATGGCCAGGGAATTGAAGCTCCCGAAAGAGGTAATGGATGTAATCGCTCAGCATCACGGAACTTCTCTCATGAAATATTTCTATCATCAGGCCTTGAAAAATGAAGAGGAAGGCTTCGAGGTCGATAAAAAAGACTACCATTATCAGGGTCCGAAACCGCAAACCAGGGAAGCAGCAATTGTGATGCTCGCAGATGCGGTAGAGGCCGCTTCGAGAACACTGAAAAATCCATCAGCAAGGAGAATCGAAGAGTTTGTAAACGGGATCATTGAAAGTAAGTTCAGGGAAGGCCAGTTGAATGAGAGCAGCCTGACCCTCCGTGGTCTCATGAAGATCTCCATTGCCTTTAGGCGGTATCTGACGGGACTATTCCACTCAAGAATCGAATACCCCGACGATAGAGAGATAAAAAAGATAGAGAGGAATATATAAACCTCCATGGATTTTGAAGTGTACGTAAAGGAGGAAAACAGAAGTCTACCTGTTTCTATCGATACACTTTACACCCTTGCGCAAAAGGCTTTCCAGCTCACCGGAAAAGAGAAACGAGACATATCTCTCCTTGTTTGCGATGATGAGTTCATACACACATTGAACAGTAGATACCGGAAAAGGGACGCACCGACCGATGTGCTCTCATTTTCCATGGACGAGGGAGTCTGGCAGGGAGTACAAAACCGTATTCTGGGAGATATCGTCATCTCTATCGACAGTACTCAACGACAGGCGGAAGAGCTCGGTGAGAGCATTGAGAAAGAGTTCTGCATTCTTTTCACCCACGGACTGCTGCATCTATTGGGTTTCGACCACGACGAATGGGAGGGAGAATGTATGATGGAAAGGACAACTACTGAAATAATATCGGAGGTAACGGATTCTACATGAAAGTAAAAATATTTAAACGTAAAAAAAGGAACAGAATAGAGGAGATGATTCGGGAAAATGAGACTGAAATCGAGGAAGACGAACGTGAGATGATACGAGGAGTTTTTGGATTGGGAGAAACCACTGTAAAAACCATTTTGGTACCACGGACCGATGTGGTTGCAGTTTCTGCTGATATGCCCTTCGATGATATCGTGGGCATCGTAATTAAGAGCGGACATTCCCGAATACCGGTCTACCAGGGCACCATCGACAACGTGATCGGTTTTCTGTATGCAAAAGACCTGTTAGCACAGATCTACAGAAAAAAGGATGGGGAGATAGATATAAAGAAAATATTACGACCCGTGCATTTTGTTCCAGAGGGAAAGATGATCGATGAACTCTTGAAGGAGTTCAGACAAAAGAGAGTTCACATTGCAGTAGTGGTTGATGAGTATGGAGGAATGGCAGGTATCGTGTGTCTGGAAAATATTCTTGAGGAAATAGTTGGTGAAATCCAGGACGAATATGATGTCAACGAAGAAGAGGAAATAGTGAAACTATCTAAAAATTCTTATCTCCTGGATGCACGAACGCAGCTCGTTGAATTAAATGAGGAGCTCAATATTCGTCTTCCTCTGAATGGGAGTGATACGGTGGGGGGATTCGTTTTTAATCTCTTTGGGAAGATACCTGGAGTGAAAGAGAAAATCTCCCATGATAATATCGAATTTGAAGTTGAGCAGATGGATGGACGACAGATAAAAAAGGTGAGAATGTCGGTAAGTGAACCTGAGATTAAAGCAGAATAAGTGAAATAGTGTGAGCTTCAGATACATTAGCACAGAAGCAATCGTATTGAACTCTATCCAGTTCGGTGAGGGACACAGGATAATCAACCTGTTCACCGAAGACTATGGGAAGCTCGAGGCGTCTGCATTTGGAGTGAGAAAAACGAAAAGTAGATTAGGGGGCAGGCTCGAGCCGTTTACGATTTCCCGCCTGGTACTCTATCACAAGAATGATGAAAGTCCTTATTCGATAAGAGAAGTTGAAGTTCGTTTTCAGAATAGTGCATTCACAGAGGATTACAGAAAATATACTGTTGCGAGTGCCCTCATTGAATCGGTCATACTGTTCGTTGCGAAAGAGCAGGTGGAGGTTGACCTGTATCGGTTGTTGTCCGATTCACTCCTAGTATTGAGCAGAATCCCAGCTGAGAAGAGTCCTTACCTTCTCGCAATGTATGAGATCAAATTCCTGAAG
>SMTZ1_10005509_pt1 | contig 12728 bp, 10 predicted proteins | sample DeeMarSWOR136_30_FD_25667 | JGI IMG/M metagenome (IMG submission 25667) | reverse complement strand
TTAGAGCACAAACAATGGATATCAATGGGTCATCTGGTGAATGGGGTATGATGACAGTTACTATATCTCGAACTAAATCTATATCAAGTTCATTATTGGTAAGATTATTAGAACGTTTTTCACTGTTAAATCTTCTATTGAAAAGACTTGTAAAATTTTGGTATTAAAGATTCATATATCTATTATCTTAGTTAGTAAATTTAATGAAAAGAGTATAAAGAGAAATTATTTCAATATCTTTTAAGGAACATTTAAATTAGTTAATACTATTAATAATTCATTTCGGGGGAAAAACAATTGAAAAGAAAAATAACATCAATATTTGTAATTTTATTATTAATACCTATTTTTACTTCAATATCAAGCGGAGTACCTATAAAACCTTTAAACGAGGAGAACTCATATAATTCTGTTTATTATCAGCAGTTGTTTTTTTCTAATTCTCCATCAAATCCTATTTATGATGGAATTGTTGAATTAATTCAACAGTTAAATGAAACCATGTATCTAGGTTATTTAGAAAATATCACATCTTTTGGACCACGCTATACAGGAACACCTGCATGTCAGCAAGCAGGGGACTACATCTATAATGAATTAAAAAGCATGGGTCTTGAAGTTCGTTATCATGATTGGGACTATGAAGGTTATCAAGATAGAAACATTGAAGGAACGTTACATGGAACAAATGAAAGCAGTGATGAAATTTACATCATCTGTGCCCATCATGATACTGTGGCAAATTGTCCAGGAGCAGATGATGATGCATCAGGTGTTGCAACTGTCTTGGCTGCTGCCGATATTTTAAGCCAACATGATTTTAATCATACAATTCGATTTGTAACTTTTTCAGGTGAAGAACAGTGGATGTTAGGCAGTCATGAATATGCACAAGAGGCATATGAAAATGGAGATAACATAATTGCTGTATTAAATGTAGATATGATAGGTTTTGCAATTACATCAAATCATGGCAATAATATTAAAGTTTATTATGATCAATATTCAATGTGGTTAACCACTTTCACAGAGTCTATAGTTGAACAATACTATGATTATATCAATTTAGACATAATTCCAAGTGGCTATTCATACAGTGATCAATATTATTTTTGGGAATATGGATATAATGGATTATTCTACCATGAATATGAATTCAATTATTACTACCATACCCCACAAGACAATATAGAAAACTTCAACATAACTTATGCAACTAAATGTTCAAAACTAGTTTTAGCAGTACTTGTTGAACTTGCTCAGCTTGGTGTAAATAACTCTGCACCATACGCTCCAACAATTTCAGGTCCAACCAGCGGAAAAGCAGGAACAGAATATATATTTACATTTAACTCAGTTGACCCAGATCAAAATAACGTTTATTATTACATATTATGGGACGACGGGCATACTGAAGTTTGGGATGGCCCTCATGCATCTGGTGCAGATGCAGATATTACTCATACCTATACAAAAGAAGGTACATATACTATAAATGCAAAAGCTAAAGATAAGTACGACGCTGAGAGTAATACCAATGTGTTTAATATTACAATTACCAAAAAAAGCAAACCAGTTACAAACCCTGATATATTTAGGTTTATAGATACATACCAAATATTATTAAATGGATTAGTAAAACTATTTGGACTGATATAAAATAAAAATCTTAAAAGTAACTTTCTGATTTTCTTTTTTAGTAATATTTATTTTGTGTTCACAGTTTGTTTAAAAGTATATTTAGAGGAATTATTTGAAAAAAAACTATGTATTTTATTATATTGGCCTTTCAATTGCTGCAGCATTATTAATTATCTTAATTACATTATTTGCACCACTAAAGATAAACACTATTATATGGTATGATAAACTATTTCTTATTGCCATAATAATAATTGGTTGCATAATTGGTTATACTGTAGCATTTAGACCGGGTTATATTAAAAAATATACAAAAACGACAAAACATGCTGAAAAAAAACAAATAAAAATAAAAAGAAGAAGAGAGGGACATCATCCAGACTGCAATAAGTTTCAAAATCATACTATACTAATAAATGAAAAAAAAATTTGCACGGGTTGTCTTGGTTTATCCATAGGGTGCATAATGGCAATACTTTTAGCGATACTTTATTTAAATTTTGATATAACATGGCCATCGGTGATTTTGTATTTTTTTATATTAACAGGTTTGATTTTAATCTTTTTATCTTATATCGAAACTATCTTACCAAGGAAACACCAAATCTTTCATATCATCTCAAATATAGCCCTTGTTTTAGGGTTTTTTTTAGTGACAATCGGTATTTTTGAAATAACTGGTAATAAAATATATGGATTACTTGGAGTTATTTTATCGGTTCTATGGTTAGATACAAGAATTCAACTATCCAACTGGAGGCACAGTTTAATCTGTAGTAAATGTATAGAAAAATGTAAGATGTATCAATAGTTTTTATTTCTTAACAATAATTCTAATACCAGTAACAATCACAGCTATTGCAATAACAAGGCCAATTAACCACCAGAATTCAAAGTTTTGAAGCCAAGTCGGTAGATTTCCAGAAATTGTCTCATCTTTTAATACAAGCTCAAATAAAATAAAAAGACCTATAAGAATTACGATAATTCCCCAAAAAATTGGAGCAAATGGACTTTGCTTTCCTGCGACACATTCCTCTTCACATTTGTCATCCCTATCATAGGGTTTTGCAGTTCCTTTAAGTGATGTTCCACATTTCTTACAAAATTCAGCATCATCTTCATTTTTTGTCCCACATTTTGAACAATATGTCATATGTTTCCCCTTAACAAAATATTGATAACAAAAACTTCTTTATAAAATCTCTTTTTTAATAAACATCTAAGAAAAAGGTAATGTTTGGTTTCTTCCGAACAATTTACTACAATATATAAACTTGCTTAATATTTCAATATATATTGTATAAAAAATGTTTAATCGGATGTGATTAAAAATATGATTGAAGTGGTAAATAAAACTAAGGAATATATAATTGTTATAACTGTAATAGCTCTAATTATTGGTGGATCTGTAGGTTATACAATTCTTACAACTAAGTCATTTTCATATGATGTTAAAACTTTTTCTTCGTATGATGAACTTTTCTCATATCTGGAGAGCAACTATCAAAAATACAATGATTATAATTATCAATATAGAGATGGGGATTTTGCACCTAGAATAACTTTGGGAGATTCTGAAGCAGAAAAATCTGGAAGTAATGATTATTATTCAGGAGACGGTTCTGAGGATTATTCTACAACTAATATTCAAGTCGAGGGTGTTGATGAGCCAGATATTGTCAAATCAGATGGAACATATCTATATGTCCTGGCAAATCAAACAGTTTTTATAATTAAAGCCAACCCTGCTAATGAAGCAGAAATTTTATCAGAAATATCATTTAAAGATGATGTCTATATAATTAATCTTTTTATCAATAATAATTATTTAATCGTGTTCGGAGGGGCATATAATTATCCAATATTATATGAAAAAAATAGTCAAGGTTTGGTGGAGACAGAAGAAACGTCAGTAGATGATATAGTATGGGATGTTTCAACATCTGTAATAAAAATATATGATATATCAAACAGAGCAAATCCGAAAGTTGAAAAAGAGATAGAGATAGATGGTAACTATTTTGATTCAAGAATGATTGGTAACTATGTGTATGTTATTTCAACAGAATACACCTATTATATCTACCGAGCCTATGAGGGGGAAGGTATACTTAATATACCTAAAATACAAATCAATAACACTGTAACAAACATATCATATAATGATATTTATTATGTTGATGCACCTGAGATCGTTGACACAATGACCCATGTAATTTCAATAAACCTAAATTCAATGGAGATTAAAGAAAAAAGCTTCTTGATTGGTATATCTCAAACCATGTATGTATCAAAAAATAATATATATCTTGTTTACACCAAATATGATTATATTATACGACCTTTAACAGAAGACATATATGAACCAAATGATGAAACCACAACGATTCATAAGATAAATATTAAAAATGGAGATATAAAATATCAAACAAAAGGTGAAGTACCAGGTCATGTCTTAAACCAGTTTTCAATGGATGAACATAACGGTTATTTTAGAATAGCTACAACAATTGGTTATTCTTGGGATGAATCTAATCCATCAAAAAACAATATTTATATATTGGATGAAAACCTTGAGCGTGTATCAGAAATTGAAGATATAGCATCTGGTGAACAGATATATTCAGCTAGATTTACCGGTGATAAAGCATATATTGTTACATTTAAAAATATTGATCCTTTCTTTACAATTGATCTATCAGACCCAATGAACCCAGAAATTCTTGGATACCTAAAAATACCTGGTTATTCAACCTATCTACATCCTTATGATGATGACCATATAATTGGTATTGGAAAAGATACAATTGAATCAAATGATCCAAGTTTTGCATGGTATCAAGGATTAAAAATTTCATTGTTTGATGTTAGTGATTTTGAAAGTCCACAAGTACTAGACCAAGTAATAATTGGTGATCGAGGTACAGATAGTTCAGCATTATATGACCATAAGGCATTTCTGTTTGATAAAGAAAAAGAACTACTTGTAATACCTGTTAGTCTCTATGAAATAAGCCAAGAAATCAAAAATCAGTATGATACGGAACCTGCTAGCATTTATGGTGAGTTCACCTATCAAGGTGCATACGTCTATAAACTAAACCTAAATGGTTTTGAATATAAGGGTAGAATCACTCATATGAGCGAGGAAGAAAAGCAAACCAATGAAAATTGGTGGTATTGGTATCAATCCAACTCCTATATATATCGTTCTCTTTACATTGGAAATGTGTTGTATACTATATCTGATAAAATGGTAAAAATGAATAACCTTGATGACCTAAGTGGTATTGATAATATAAAATTGTAATAAAACAAAACATTTATTAACCAAATTAACAATTGTTAAATAGATGGAGTCTAGATTGGAAGATTGAAATGAAAATTTCAGTTTTAACTTATTTTTTCTTTCTTTACTTCCTCCCTCAAACACATCTAGATTCCATCTAATCATATTTTTAATAAGGATAATATTTAAATTAAACAATTCTATACAAATTATTGTATTTTAAGGGAGAGTGAAAAAGATATGAATAAAAAAACAATTGGAATTTTTAGTTTAACATTGATTATTGTAATTGTTTTATCAACAAATACCTTATCATTAGAACAAGCTAATATCATAGATGATAATAATTGCCCATGTAAATATGGGACGATTCTAATTGAAAATTCTATAGAAAAAAATATTGAAATTTATGAAAAAACCTTAGAAGACATACCAGAGACATGGGATTGGAGGAATGTTGATAGTAAAGATTGGACAACTCCTATCAGGAACCAGTTTCAGGATATATGTGGAAGTTGTTGGGCTTTTGGTGCACTTGCTGGTCTAGAGTCATACATAAAAATCTGGGCTAATGATTCCACTATGGATGTTGATCTATCTGAGCAGTATATGCTTTCATGTTCACCTGGTGATTGTAACGGCTGGTATTGGACTTCGACGCTTAAATGGCTAAAGGAGAATGGAGCGATACCTGAATCTTGTCTAAATTATGAAGCAGATGATACAATTCCTTGTGATAATAAATGTTCTGAATGGAAAGAGCTTTTGATAGGAATTGATGGATATCATAAGGTTTCTTCAAATATTACAGTTATAAAAAGTGCTCTTGTTCAATACGGTCCTCTTCCCTGCACGATGTATGTATATGAAGATTTTTATCCTAATTATACTGGTGGCGTTTATCAATACACTTGGGGTGATTTCGTATTTGGTCACTGTATTGCAATTGTTGGGTATGATGATACATGGGGTGGAGAAGATGAAGGGTACTGGATATGTAAAAATAGCTGGGGAACTGAATGGGGTGAAGATGGATGGTTTAGAATTGCATATGGAGAATGTAATATCGAAAAGGGAGTCTATTATTACACAGGTCCTAATCATCCTGCAGAAAAACCTGCAAAACCAACAGGTCCTAAAGAAGGAGTACCTGGAAAGGTTTATACATATTCGGCTTTTTGTAATGATCCAGATGATGATATTATAAAATATTGTTTTGATTGGGGAGACGGTAACACCAGCTGGACATTTTTTGTAAATTCAGGAGTAACTGTTTCAATGAACTATACATGGATTAAAAAGGGAAACTATAAGATAAGAGTAATAGTTCAAGATGAACATGGATTACAGAGTGCTTGGTCTGATCCATTAATTGTCACAATGCCAAGAGAAAAAACATTCAATATGCCATTTCTAATAGGCTTACAAATAAATCCAAATTTATTTCCAATTCTTCAACTTATCCTTCATCATTTGGGTTTATAATAAATAATAATATTTTATTTTCCTATCGATAAAAAATTTAGTTTAAAGGCTTAGGTGGAATACCCTCAGGCAAATATGGATTAATATCTGGTATATCCCATTTATGGAGATTTTCGATATTAACAAGCATATAAAGAAAAACAGGAATACCAGTTTTCATCCAATGTACTAGATGATCATGCTTCCCATGACCAAACCAGGGATCATAATCAGGACTAAGGAGTTCGAAAGTAAAAGAAGGAATTCGAAATTCCTTATAACACCATGACATCGAACAACCTGTACCATAACCACCCTTACTATTTGCAGCTCTATATTCAGTATTACTTGCAACCCAATTTTTTGCATAATCAAACACTGCTAATTCTTGTGAAGTAATTTCATATTCTGGTCTTTTTACATCATAAGAAGGAGAAACAATGCTATGAGTTGCTGTATGACAACTCAAATAAAAAGAAAAATATCCATTATCAATTTTTTCCATAAAATCTCTTAGAGCTCGACTTTCAGGTTCTGAGAAAGGATGACGACCACTGTTTGTCACAAAAAATCTTGTCTTAGGAATTCCTAACCATTTTATCTTGATAAATCCAAATATCTTTCCAAGAGGTATACTATAACCAAGTATCCTTCCAAAATGAACATCAAAATTTCGGTTAAGATCAATCCCGTTTTCATTAAATCTATCATCATTTTCTCGACCGTCAGGATTTAAAATTGGAATGATATAAATCTCACTTTCATTTAAAATATTAAAAACAGTCTTATTTGTCTTATAATTGATAAGTAAATACTCAACCAAATATAAACAAGCCTCTCCACCCTCCCATTCATTTCCATGGATACAACCATCGATAATACAAGAAAACTTCTTATTATTATTACTTTCATTAGTAATTTTAATACAAAAAATATCCCTGTATCCAACACTTTTTCCTATTGAAAATAACTTAACTAAATCAGGAAATTGAGTATTGAAACTTTCTAATTTCTTAAAGGTTTCATAAAATGTATGATAATCTCCATCATTCCAATCTGGAAGAACCGATGGTATATCTATTTCAACTTTAGATTTCGGCGCCTCTTTTATTTCCGTATATTTTTTTTCCTCTTTAATACATCCAGTAAAAGTTAATAAAAACACTACAAGTATTAATAAAAATATTTTCAAACTTGTTAATTTTAAATTCATTTATTATCCGTACACTCTTTGTATATGACTTATTATATATAATTTTGTATTTCAAAATTTTTATTATTTAAGTGATATTTTCAAATCAATAAATATTAAATTAAAAAAAATATACTCTAGACACAAAAATGAAAATATATCTTAAACTAATTCGACCATACGGGATGTTATTTATAGGTTTCACGCCTTTTTTCGGTGCAATTGCTAACGGTGAATTTAGAGTTGTACCTCTAACATTATTAATAATGATAGGTATGCTTGCTCATATCTTTACATTTGTACAAAACGATTACTATGATACCGAGATTGATAAAAAGTCAAAATATGTATCAAATCGTCCTTTGGTAACTAAAGGTATTTCTAAAAAAATAGCAATTGCTACATTCTTATTTTCTTTTATAATTTCTCTGATATTTAGTATAGCATTTTTATTTACATTCTACTCTTTTTTTGTATTATTGCTTTCATTTCTTTGTATGACATTGTATAATAAATATAGCAAACGACTCTTTGGAATGGAATATATACTCAGCATAGGGGTTTTTTTATATGGGATATATGGAGCTTTAACAGTTTCAAATAGCATCTCAAATTTAGCAATAATTATATCATCAGTAGGTTTTATGCATTGGTTGTTCAGTGTTGGCATCTCAGCAAATTTAAAGGATGTTGAATTTGATACAAAATTAGGTATTAGAACAACACCTGCAGTATTTGGAGTATATGCAAAGGATAAGATACTATTTATTCCTACATCATTTCGTTTATACACATATTTTATAAAAATAAGTCATGTATTGATTGCTGCATTACCCTTTATATTAGGATATACATCAATAGTTGTATATAATGTTCCAATACCAGGGATTTGTTTTCTTATTATATCATTTTCATTGCTTTTTCTAACTCAAAAGATACTATCAACACCGATATCAAGAAGAGATAATATGCTTATTTATATAGGATTACAGGAGGGACTTGCCCTTCTATTGATCCCTATAGCTCTTACAGATATACTAATAGATAGTATTGCATTACTATCAACATTTTTATTAATATTATTACTAATATTTTGGCCTTTGTTTTGGTTTAGATTTCTTTTTGGTAAAAAAATGATACCTTTAGAATAAAACTAATTAATAATATAGTTTTTAAATCTATATATTTTTTAGTTCTCTGTGTAAATTAAGCCAGTTTAATATCGTCATTTTTAAAGAATTTCTTTTCTTCTTTTAATAAAGAATATAATACAAATTGCAAACAATACTATAACAAATTCAAATCCAGGAGTTCCGTCTTCAGTTCCTGCAGCTGCACTAGTTTCAGTTATTAATATGACATGCTCTGAAAATGATGGAATTGATACAAGTATTTGAATACCATCAGAACCAACTACTATCAAATATTCAGCCTTTCCATCATCATCGTCTGGATTTAATACATCTGAATAATTACTAGCCATATCAATAAGTTCACCGTCGTATCTTACTTTGATTCTATTTATGTCAATTATATTAAATGTTTCATTATCAACATCAATTACTATTGTCTGGCCACCTTCCTCATCGCTACTGACATTAACCTCGATTCGACCTTTATCTGCCTTGCAATGTAAGTCCATATCACAATATAACATTGAATGAGTTCTATTGTGAGTTCTATTTCTAAATTGGACAAAAACCCTTGCGCCAAGCCTGCAATTTGAAATTGCATCTTCTATCAAATCTTCACGCTCATCAGATATACCAATACCAAAACCTCTTATTGGATTTGCCATAAAGAACACAGAAAATCTTTCTGAAAGACTGATATTAACAAAGCCTTCGTCTAATGATACATTACATGTTTTATTGCTCCTCCACCACATAGGACCAACTATAATGAGCTTGCCTCTAATTGATTCACCTGCAATAGAGATTACATTTTTAGATCTAGTTTTATTTGCAGAAAAATTACTTCCCAAATCAAATACCAAATAATTACTACCTTCAATTACATTAATTTTCAAAAGTGCTGTAGGATTATCATATGCATTTATTATAATATTTTCACCTTTGCTTATAAAATGTGATCCATACAATACTTCAGGATTTTCCTCTGCTTCAAAATTATCAAGTTTTATTGAGTCAAAAACAGTGATATTTCCCTCATCTCTCTTTAGAGTATATGCTAAAATATCTCCATTTTGCTCATTATATAAAAATCTAATAAATTTCCCTGCAACCAAACCATTTTCATAGCTTAAATTTCCAAAAAACCAATGTCTTTCTCGCATCCAACGAAAATCTTCCCTGCCTTCACACCATCTCCACATAAATTCATCAGAGCTATTATTAACCCTTTCTTTCCATTCTCTAATTTTTTGTTCTATTTCATTATCATTAAATGACCATCTAACTCTATGAAAGGCATCAGTTATATCATCTCTCATTCTATATCTTCTATCATAATAACTATGTCCTGGTGCACAAACAGTGTTAGACAGTGTTATAATTAACAGCATAAAAACAGCAACTAATACAAATGAAATACATCTCTTATCATGCATTTTCCCACATCCTTTCAAATGAAATAAATAACAGGTTTAAAAGAATTTCCCATCATAATATCATTCTTAAATTTATAAATCAGTATAAATCATCTTGGAAAATATTTAAATAAACATATATGATATTAATTTTAAAAGGGAGGTAACAAAATGAAAAGAAAAATAATCGGTATTTTAATTTGTACGCTTTTAATTGCTGCTATTTTGCCATCACAAGCAATAAACCTGAATAAAAATGAAGAATTAAATTTTAATTATAGATATTTGTATCAAAATGATGCATTAATCCCACCAGATATTGAAAAAGCAGAATCAAACAGGGGACCAGAACCTGGATATTATGATACAAGCGAATATATGATAGGAACAATTGCTATAGGTATAATCTTTTTAGAAAGTGATGGATCTATAGATCCTAGTACTGAAGACTGGATACAACCAGAGAAAGATTATGTTATGAGTAGTCTTGGAATTCCAGGAGGTCATCTTCAATGGTATAACTGGTGGACAACTGAAGATATGTATTTCCATTCATTCATGGTTTATGGAGAGGTGCACACAGTAAATATTAGTTATGAACCAATAATACACCCATCCGCTGTAACAAATGATTACTGGGAAAAACTATATGTTTCTGAAGCAATGGGAAAGTTAGGATATTCAACTGGAGACTGGATGCAAAGAGTCAGAGATTACACAAATTATATAAGAGACAATACAGAGACATTGCCAGGTATATATGGAACTGATTGGGCATTTACTGTATTTGTAGTTGATAACAGCAATGATGCTGATGGATTATTCTCAGACGGATATCATGCGTATGCATATCTTGGAGGACCGTTTACAGTATGTCCTTATCTATATCCCGGACCACCCGGAGGACCAAACCTTAGGGATGTTTTTGCTCATGAGATGGGGCATATATTTTATGCAACCGATGAATATAACGGTAATACTGATTATAGTGGATATTTGAATCAACCAGATGTCGAAGGTTCTGGTTGTATTATGGATAATTTAGCTCCGTATATATCAAGTGGTACTAGATTACAAGTAGGATGGAAAGATACTGATGCGGATCATAAAGCTGACATTCTTGATACATTTCCTGAAACAACGTTAAATCCCTATACACCAGATCCTACAAAAGATAAGGTACTTATTTATACTGGGTCTTCGACTGTTCAACCTTTAACAAATAATAATCCTAATGGTCCTGGTAATGACGTTACAACTAACACAATTGGTGGTGGAGAATTCAGGGTTGACGGAGGCACCTGGATGTATATTACTGCAACAGATGGTAATTATGATGAGGCTGTAGAACCGTTTACTTTTACAACTCCTACTCTTACATTGGGCGTTCATACAATTGAAGCATATGTTTCTAACAATCTTGGAAATAACGACCCAACACCCGCATCAGATACAATAACTATTAAAAACAAAGCAGTTGACACACCTTTACAATGGCTATATAACTTTCTAGAGAACCACCCAAATCTTTTCCCTATTCTTCAAATACTACTGCAATGGTTAGGACTTTTATAAAAAATCCCAACCTCTTTTTTTATTTTTTGTAGATAGATTTATAAAAGCGTATGTCATTTATACACACAAAAATAAAATAAGAGGGAGGCAAAAAATGAAAGCAAAAATAATTGCTATTCTAATAATGGGGCTGTTGATATTAAGTGTTTTACCATCTGTTACTTCAATTAGTGATGAGTCAAGAAATAATCTTTTATTAAAAGTTGAGGAAGAGTTAGATGAATCTTATGCATATTCCCAAGATGAGTTCTTTGTTAAATTTAAGATTAAAACTAACCTAGAAATCTCCAAGTCGAGTAATAAAATTATTACAGGGATTCAATCAATTGATGATTTAAACAATGAGTTTAAGATAATCGATATCAAAGAAACATTTTTAAGTAAGATTAAAAATCCTAAAAATCCTGAATTATTTACATCAATTGGTCTGGACAGAATCTATACTTTCAAAGTAGAGCTAGGAATAAATATCCTTGATGCTGTAAATGCATTTGATAAAGACCTATCTATTGAATATGCAGAGGTAAATGGTATTGGTTATGCTGCCAGTCAAGTATTTCCAAATGATGCTGATTTTGGTTTGCAATGGGGTCTTCATAATACTGGATCAAATCCACCGCCACATCCAGGTAAATCAGATGCAGATATTGATGCACCAGAAGCATGGGACCTTGAAAAGGGCGATAGTAGTGTAACTATTGCAATTATTGATAAAGGAATAGACTGGACACATAATGATCTAGCTGCAAATATCTGGATAAATCATGGTGAGGATGCTTGGACCAACCCTAATGATCCAAGTACTGGAAATGGAGTAGATGATGATGGAAATGGTTTTACTGATGATTGGAAAGGTTGGAATTTTATAAGTGATAATGGCAATTCGCAAGACCAGAGTTCAGATAGTCATGGAACTCATTGTGCAGGTATTGCTGGTGCAGTAACAAATAATAATATCGGTATTGCTGGTGTATCCTGGAATTCAAAGCTTATGGCAGTAAGAGCTATGTATAATA
>SMTZ1_10006330_pt1 | contig 12731 bp, 14 predicted proteins | sample DeeMarSWOR136_30_FD_25667 | JGI IMG/M metagenome (IMG submission 25667) | reverse complement strand
CGGCAGATCATCAGGGATATACATCATAGACTGGGTTTTAAAATCATAATGAGAGGGGTAGATTCCTTCAAGGGCATTTTCCGATATCCCCAGACAGGATCTTATATAATCAAAATTGCCGTTTGTTGAGAGGGTAGCTGATGTGAAGATAATAGTTTTTACATTATCATACAGCATTTCACTCATGCCTCTGGCGACATCAAGCGGGGAGGCGTGGAAGATTATGACCCTATCCCGTTTCTCATACCAGTTCAGCCAATCCGGATCATTAGAAGAGAATATTCTCTCCAGAGAGTGCTCCAGATCCTCTGCCCTTGAGGCAATGGTATGGCCTAATCTCTGCCGGATAAAATTAAGCCCTTTCCTTATATCCGATGACGGCCCCTCGTATATCCTCAGGATCCTATCCCCATTTAGCCGCCCCTTTTCATCTGATTGATGAAAAAGGGCATGAATCTCTTCCGTGCTACCCCTGATAACATTCAATTGTTTCTTGATCTCTTGCCTGTCGTTATTATCGATCTCATAAGTCTCCTTTTCCACGTCTTTGACAAAGGTCGCCAGTTGTCCTGTGCTCAGGCTTAGGCCGAAATTATTTATGGCTATCTCTTCGATATTATGGGCCTCATCCAAAACAACGACTTGAAAGCGGGGTATTATTTCCCCGAATCCGCCCTGTTTAACCATGATATCCGCAAAAAAGAGATGGTGGTTTACGATTATAATTTGAGCCTGAGCGGCCCTTTTACGAAGGGCGTTTAAAAGACAGGTCTCCCTGTAGACGCATTCACTTCCCTGACACTGTTCTGTGGTCGAGGAAACCGCGTCCCATAAAGGATCATCATCGGCCAGCCAGGGGAGTTCGGCGCGGTCTCCGAATTTTGTCATCTTCAGCCATTCATCGAACGTTTCCCTTACCCTGATCGCATTTATGTCCGGTTTCAAGATCGATGGAAGGGAGAGGTATTGATGATATCTGTGAAGGCATAGGTAATTTTTTCGGCCTTTCATCATTAAAGAATCAACATTAAGTCCTGTGGTTCTGGAAATGAGCGGGATATCCTTGAAGAAGATCTGTTCCTGGAGGGTTTTTGTGCAGGTGGATATCACGGTTTTTTTATTGCTTAAAATGATAGGCACAAGATAACCCATGGTCTTGCCCGTGCCTGTACCTGCCTCTATTATCGCATGCCCCCTGTTTCTTAGGACTTCACTTATTAAGATGGCCATCCGGACCTGGGCTGGACGATATTCAAATCCATAAAAAGAGCGAGACAGGGCTCCTTTTTCTCCCAGGATATCTTCTATTGCATCTGATAGGTCAGGCATCGGCTTGATAACCTTGTATTAAAAGATATTTAGGATGTACGTTAAGGAAAGCAGCATTAATAAAGATCCAAGTATAAATCTTATCGCACCGGCAGGAAAATATTTTTGCAACCTGGCACCGCAATATACCCCTAGGAAACCGCCGATCCCGAAAAGGGCGCCTAATCCCCAGTCAGGCACTATGGACAGCCCGGTATATTCATATACAGGCGCTATGACAATATAGGAAATCACACCAGCTATGGAGGTCAGAAATGTACCCAATAGGGCTGCTCCCGCGATCGTGTAGACAGGAAGGCCGAGAATAGTTATCAAAAAAGGGGCGATAAACGCCCCGCCCCCTATCCCATATATTCCTCCTATGATGCCAACAACAAAGGCGAGGCTAAAAAGGCCTAAAATATTCAATGAGAAAGTTTCACCATATAAGGTATACCTATATTCCTTCCATGAAAAAGCAACGGTTCTGATCGCCCCTTCCGCATCGAGGTTGTCTTTACCCTCCTTCATACCTTTTGACCATATCTCTTTAAACCGTTTTTCAAATGCCTGAACCTTCGATCCATCCTTATGCGCCATAGGAGTCAGATCATAAAGCAACCTGATCGCCAGATAAAGAAGGACAAATCCTATAAATATCTTGAAATTCCCGGCATCCGGCAGATAGTTTATCCTTATGAATACACCGATAAGGATGCCCGGAAATGTGCCTCCAATAATCATCCATGCAAGGGGCCATGCCATTCTCCCCTCCCTGATGTACCTGTAAATCCCGCTGGGTGTGGCAAATATATTAAATACAAGATTTGTCGCGCTCACCGAAGGGCTGGTAAAACCGAGCACGCTGACCTGAAAAGGTAGCAATAGAAACGCCCCGGCCACTCCCCCCATGGATGTAAAAAAAGATATTATGAATCCAACAATAATGGGGATCGCCGGAAAAATATGGATATCTGACACCGGAAAATACATAGATACACACCAAGCTGTAGTGAAGAACTCAAAGAACCGGGCATCTTGACCGTCGTTACTCCTTTAATGTTTCCGAGAGAGCCCCCTTTTTTCAGAGGCGAAAGAATACAGTGCCCGACATTTTACATAACTCGTAGCAAAGGCGGACGATTGCAGGTCACGGCTGTTCTTCGAAAGACGATATCTCAAAAGAAGATTCCATCCAAGCCCGGCAATGGTCTTAATTTTAAGGATTTACTCCCCAAAAGTTATGGAAGAATATCCGGTTATTAACTAGAAAAGGCTTATCAAACCCTTAAAAATATGACCATCGGCAATAAAGGTTTTAGATATCGCCTTGAGAAGACCGGCGGGACCATATTTTTATAAACCGCCTGTCGAAGATGCCACTTGCTGTGACGATATCCTTATGCCTATTCCTTGCATATCATTCCTTTCGCTCGGAAAAAAGGGATCTCTCCCGGATATTAATCCAAGATCAAGGTCCGGGAATCTTCTTATCACGTTTTTCTCCTTTATTCTCTAGATCCCTGTTCATGCTCCCCGGGATGTAACCCTCCAGGTCAACAGATATGTATGTGAACCCTATCTCTCTGAGCCTCTCTGCTATCTTTTTCCTCAGAGCTTCCTCTGTCATCCTCCCTATCTCAGTGCCGCCCACCTCTATCCTGGCTATATTCCCGTGATGTCTTACCCTGAACAGTTTAAATCCGTTCTCAGCAAGTACTTCCTCGGCCTCTTGTATCATCCTCAATTTCCCTGCCGTAATGGGGCTCAGGTAAGGGATCCTGGACGCCAGACATGCCATAGCCGGCTTATCCCATGTCTCAAGACCCATCTCCCTTGATAAAAAACGTATTTCATCCTTGCCCAGCCTATTGTCTATGAGGGGGGAAAGGAGACCCATCTCCCTCGCGGCCTTTATCCCGGGCCGATAATCGTTCAGGTCATCCAGATTGGCTGCATGGGCTATATGATGTATATTTTCCTCCTTGGCCAGCTCTATAAGTCTCCTGGAAAGGGATTTCTTGCAATGATAGCACCTGTCCGGAGTATTTGATATGAATTCAGGCAGTTTGGTCTCCTCCGACTCAAAGATGATATGCCTAATATTTCTCTTCTTAGTAAATTCCGCCGCCTCTGTCTGTTCGCGCAAAGGGTATGTTATGGAACTGGATGTGGCTGCCGTTACTCTATCCCCGAGGACCTGATGTGCCACGGCAAGAAGAAAACTGCTGTCCACGCCACCTGAAAATGCCACCAGCAAAGAGGGCAATTTATTGATCTGTTGAACCAGTGCCTCCTTTTTCAGCCTTGCCGTATCCTTATCCATAATCAATTTCTCCTAGGATTATCTTGCCCGGCTGTTATCACATAGCGGCTATTGCGTCAAGATAGGCCTTATAAAATGTGGTCTCCAAAAAAAAACAAATAAAATAGATTTTATGCTCATTTTATGCTTGATATTTGTTTTTTATTCTTTTATTGTCACATCAATCATGATAATTATTTTATAATTTTGAAAGGAGGAGGGGGAGATGAATAAGGGTGATCTTGTAAATGAAGTTGCAAAAGTAGTATGCACGAAGAAAGAGGCACAGGAAGCGGTGGACTGCGTTTTTTCATCAATCACAAAGGCCTTGAAAAAGAAAGAGACCATCACTCTGGTTGGTTTCGGGACATTCAAGGTGGGTAAGAGAAACGCCCGAACAGGGAGAAATCCCCAGACCGGAGCAGAGATCAAGATTAAGGCAAAGAGGGTTCCCAAATTTGTGGCAGGCAAGGCCTTAAAAGACGCGGTACAATAAAAAATCCTCATAATTATTCGATTAAAAAATCCTCCAAGGGACTATTTTGTCCCTAAGGGGGATTTTTGTTTTTATAGACATATCCCTGCGTGGCAAAATGGAATACCGGCATTTCCTTTATAATATGGCCTCAATTCTACCAGCACTTGCTCTCTTTTTTATCACACCGCTCTTCGCTCAAGAGCTCAGTACTATTCAGAAAAATGGGGTGCATGTACTTTTTGATGAGCATCTTAGACCGGCGGCTGAAGAGGCTGTTGAGCTTTATCCTTTTATTAAAAGAGATCTTGAAAGGATTATGCTTTGGGAAGTGAACTTCACGCCAACCGTCATACTGATAAAGGATAGCACAACCTTTCAAATGATGGCCGGAAACGACCTTATTGTAGCCTATGCTGTGCCATACAGGGACCTGATGATTATTGACTATGCAAGGATAAAAACTGAACCTTTCACCCTTGAAGCAATCATGAAACATGAGCTATGCCATCTGCTTCTGCATAAAAATATTAAAGATCAAAACCTTCCAGTATGGTTGGATGAAGGTGTCGCGCAGTGGGTAAGTGGTGGCCTTGCCGATATTGTCATAGACAGATATTCGGTCCTGGATGACGCTATCCTATCGAACAGATTGATAAGATTAAAGTACATTGAAAAAGGATTCCCCGATGACGGAAGACGTTTGTCCCTTGCATACGCGGAGAGTAAAAGCCTTATAGATTATATAATCAGCGATTACGGGCCGGATGGATTATTAAGGCTATTGGATTATTTAAAGGATGGCGAGGGGATTAATTCTGCCGTACAGAAAGCATATGCCATCTCTTTTGATGAACTTGAAAAGAGATGGTATGATAGACTTAAAAAAAGGGCCACAATCATTACATTCCTGATAAACAATCTCTATGAGATACTCTTTTTCCTCTCAGCCCTTTTGTTGATTTATGGATTTATCAGGGTAATAATAAAGAAAAGGTCCTATGAAGATGAGGATGATATTTCAGTATGAATATTGAATATCAAATATTGAATTACGAATTTCGAAGGGAAAAAACTTCAATATTCAAAATTCCTAATTCAATATTCATATTTCAAATCCGGGCCGTTCTCTATAATAATAAACTTGGAGAACGGCCATAAATTAAAGGGGTTCCATGGAAAACGAAATAACGCCGCCTGGAGATAATTACACTATCCGATGTCCGAGGCTAGGCCATACTGTCTCATTTTCCTATTGCCGTTCAGAGAATATGGGTATCCCATGTTTCAAAATACTTGATTGCTGGTTTGAACATTTCTCAGTGGAAAGGTACCTGCGTGAGACATTGACCGAGGAAGAGTGGGACAAGGCCTTCATGCAGGCAGGCAAGAGCAAGATCCTGTCCATATTGGAACAGATTGAGCGGGCTAAAAAAGTAAAGATTTGATAACGTTCAAAAGTGTTGTCATGGGTATTGTGAACCGATGTTAAGATATGCATCAATAGTATCCGGGATGTCTTATAGCTATATCTTTTTAAAGACAAAATGTTAAAGAATATCGAAATAGTCTAAAATTCATAATCCGAAATTCCCTGTTCGATATTCTATTTTTAACTTTTGGAGGTCTTGTGATGGAATGCAACAAGGATAAAAACCTGAAAAGATGCAAATGTACCTATGATCCATGCGAGAAAAAAGGGATCTGTTGTGAATGCATAGCATATCATCTCCGGTCAAGGGCCCTTCCGGGCTGCTGTTTTCCAGAAGCGGCTGAGGAGACCTATGATCGCTCATTCGAATACTTTGCGCGGCTTGTAACTGCCGGCGAGATATAACCGGATGGAAGATAAAGACATCTATATTCTCTTTTCAAGTGTGGCCCAACAACCTGATAGGTATAATGAATCCGTACTACAGGTATTCTCCTCGCTCATTAAAACAACATTGAGATACAGGGACCATATGCTGAAATCCAAGGGTATTGTAATCACGGTTGAGGATGTGCGAACAGCACTGGACTGGCTCATACCGTGTCTAAAAACCGGCAGGCTGCCTGAAAAAGGTGATAAAAAAAGTATGGACCTCTTGAAACTCTGGCTGGATGAGTTAAGGCGTGTCGGGAATACATTTTATTGATAAGAATATGCTATCTATAGTGAACGCAAAAGATAAGTAGCCATATTTATAAGAGCAGATATATGGATGTCCGGCAAGGCCTTTTTTTCAGAGGCGAAAGAAATGATTTGCAATAAATTCTTAATTATCTATTTATAAATATGTCCAGATGGGGTACTCTTACTTTAATACAACAAGCTAAATTATTTGCTTTTAAAACTATTGTTAACGTTCAAAAGTGTTGGCATTATAATATCTGACTTTAGATATGTACTATGAAGATCTCTTTTTAGAGGCAGAACGCTATAAAAATATTGAATATCGATTTCAGAATATCGAATATTGAAAGAGTCTAAACTTCATAATTCAAAATTCAGTGTTCAATATTCAATATTCTATTTTTTAGCCCTATTCGCCATACCCTCTTCGATGTGTTCCATAAGTCTTCATGTAATCATCAAACAAATCCTTTGTCTCTTCATCTATTGGTCTGCGTTCTTCATTGATCAGCACCGGCGTCTTTTCCTTATAGAGATAATCCACCACCTCCCTTATCCTTGCCACAGGGTAAACAGGGATATTAGTCTTTTCCACAAAATCTCTAATAGCATCTTCACCCCTCGTACCGGGGACTACATTTCCTGTATTGTCATAAACTGCGGCACACTGCTCCCTGTCTATGGCAATACCAATCCCGATTATCGAGATCGATATCCTGTTTGCATAGGCCTCCCTTCGTAGAGTTTCCAGGAGATCATGCTTGGTTTCCATTGAGGTTGCAACGTCATCCACAATGAATACACGACAGCCGTCGAACAATGTCCGGTTGACCATTAGACTGCCGGATTTGCTTCCCTCACCATGTGCCTTGATCTCTTTCCGGTCATAATCAAAAAGAAGGTCGAATCCATGGCGGCTATACAGGGCTATTGATGTTGCCAGCGCTATGGCGCTTCCCTTGTAAGAAGGACCTAGAATGATATCTGCTTTTTTATTGAGACCATGATCCACCATCATATCCGCGAAAAAAGAACCCAGCTCCATACTCAAACGCCCGGTCCTGAACATCCCCAGATTAATAAAGTAAGGTGTCGGGCGCCCATCCTTTAAAACAAGGCCTTTATCAAAGAAGAGTGCCCCTGTCTCCGCTAATATCATAGCCAACCGTTTCTTATAGTCTTCCATTTGTAACTGCCTCATTACACGGGATTTATTATATGATACTATACGAATTGACTCGCTGGTTCAATAAGAATATGGGAGTATGCTTATCTTGACAAGTATATTTAAAAATGATAAATAATTAATTAAAATTTGCTTACTTAATAAGGATATTAGGAGGGAATACCATGTCCGAGATAGAGGTTGGTGTAGTCGTAAAATTTTTTGCAAAACCCAGTGTGGCGGCCATCGAGGTTCGGAGTGGAAGTATAAAGAACGGCGAACTGCTGAAATTTAAAGGCCATACGACCGATTTCAGTGAAACGGTATCCAGCATGGAGATCGATAATAAGCCTATAGAGGAGGCACCTGCCGGTAGCCTCATAGGCATCAAGGTAAAGGAAAGGGTGAGGGAAAACGACAAGGTCTATAAGGTCGTTGAATGACGGTCGATCCCTGATAACGCACTAAATCTACAAAGCTTCTTATTGGTTCTTATATTTCCTCAAAGAGATATATCTTAGCTCTATGTCTTTTCAGAGAGCGTCAATCCGCATTTAACGCACTGTTCCGACTTTAATTGTTTATGTCCGCATTGCGGGCACATGGTAAAACTTTCCAGGGGTTCAAATTTTAAAGACCTGGTCTTCTTCTCAGAATCATCTTCAAAAAACCCGTATTCCTCGATATTAACCTTGCCGCCTGCCTGCATGATGTCATCGGCAAATCTCCGCGCGATACCAATGGTCATATCTTCTTTTAGAATAACAGGCGCCTCTATAATCATCCTTTCAACCTCAGTTGGAGACATGCCCAGTCTTGACATCCCCTCCTTAAAATAATCTTCTGTCTTGACAAGGCCTAAAAAGACAACCTTATATCTCTTCTCCATTATACAATCCTCTTCACATGGTAATCCCGATTATTCTAGTTCCCTTAAATAAGTTGCCACTGTATGTCAAGCTAAATTCCTCTCGCTATGAGCCTCATCTTAACTATAATCTTGACCCCCTTTTAAAAACCGGTAAAATCAATAGGATATAATAGTCTGGTTAGGCCTGTGGGCCTCTGCCCGACATAAGATACACCTTTATATCTGATCAGATATGACCTCCATAGTAGCCATAGTAGGACGACCTAATGTGGGTAAATCGACCCTTTTTAACCGTCTTTCAAGGTCAAGGGACTCCCTCGTGGACGATCTGCCCGGCGTTACAAGAGACCGTATCTATGCCTCAATCCTCTGGGAGGATATCCCTCTAACGATCATCGACACGGGCGGTTTCGATGAACAGGACAAAGAGATACTGCTAAACCAGGTTAGAGGACAGGTGATGAAGGCAGTGGAGGAAGCGGATCAGATCATCTTCCTGACAGACGGTCAGGAAGGTCTTATGCCTGGGGATACGGAGATAGCCGACATCCTGAGAAGATCCCAAAAAAGGATCTTTACGGTTGTGAATAAGATTGATGGCCCTGAAAAAGATCACCTGATCCACGATTTCTACCAGTTGGGAGCGGATAAGGTCTATCCTATTTCATCCGCCCACGGATACGGATTGGGCGCGCTTATGGAGGACATTATCGAGGGACTTCCCAGAGAAGATCTGCCGCCGGAAGATGACGGCAGGATCAGGGTAGCGATCCTGGGCAGACCAAATACTGGTAAATCCTCCCTCATTAACAGAATACTGGGGTCTGACCGATTACTGGTAAGCGAATTACCCGGGACTACAAGGGATTCCATTGATATACTATACAAGGTGAGGGACAGCGAGTACCTCTTGATAGACACGGCGGGCATAAAGAGGAAGGCTAGGGTCAAGGAGAGGATCGAAAAATTCTCAATGATCAAGGCCCTTAGAAGTCTCGATCGCTGCCATGTGGCGGTTGTCCTGCTTGACTCTGCAGAGGGAATCATGGAACAGGATGCGCGGATCTGTGGCTACGCCCTCGATCGCGGCCGCGGTCTTGTCCTGGCTGTTAATAAATGGGATCTCATCAAAAAGGATCATGAGAGGATCAAGGGCCTGGATGGGGCTATTGACCGTCAATTGCAATTCGCCTCGTTCGCACCCAGGATAAATATATCAGCTCTTACCGGAGAACATGTGAACGGTCTTTTTAAAAAGATAGACATGGTTTACGAAGAATTCTCAACAAGGATAGACACCCCGGAGGTCAACAGGGCATTTGAGGAGATGATCCGGAAGAGGCCCCCTCCCTCTATGGGAAAGACACGGATTAAATACCTCTATGCAACACAGACGGGCATAAGGCCTCCTACATTTGTCGTGTTTGTAAACCGGCCGGAGATGATCCACTTTTCTTACAAACGGTTCATTGTAAACCATTTGAGAAACCGATTTGGGCTTAACCATGCGCCAATCAGGCTGATCTTCAGGGAGAGGAAGAAGGAAAGGAATAGATAAAAGAATTCAAGGGCATATAATTCAAGGAGCATAGTGCAGAGGGCATAGTGCAGAGACCTTTAAAAGAGAATATTGAATATCCAATACAGAATGTCGAATTTCGAAGTAAAAAAACTTCAACATTCAAAATTCCCTGTTCGATATTCTGAATTCTGGCTTATGGCTCCTTATTTCTATCTTAACCGATTATGAATAGATATCGTGACTATAACAGCTACCTTAGAAACATTTTCGGGGAAAGGGTCCAAAAGATATCCCTCGATGCGGGATTTAACTGCCCCAACAGGGATGGCACAATATCAGATATGGGATGCATATTCTGCGATTCCAGGGGATCGGGCAGCGGTGCCATGATTAAACATGGCCTGTCAATAGATGACCAGATAGTAGAAGGCATAAGATCCGCGGGGAAGAGATACAAGGCCAGGAAGTTTATAGCCTATTTCCAGTCATTCACCAATACCTACGCCCCCCTCCCCCGGCTTAGAGAACTCTACACCAGGGCGCTTGATCATGAAGGCATGGTGGGTCTCTCCATCGGCACCAGACCTGACTGCGTGGATGAAGACATCCTGACCCTTATAAGTTCATTCCAAAAAGATTATCTTGTTTGGATTGAATTCGGTCTCCAGTCGGCCCATGACGAAACCCTTTCCAGGATCAACAGAGGGCATGATGTGGCCTGTTTTGAGAAAGGCGTCATGATGGCAATGGAATACGGATTAAACATATGCGCGCATGTTATTATCGGGCTGCCGGGCGAGAACCGCGAGATGATGATGGAGACAGCCCGTTATATATCAGGCCTTCCAATAGCGGGAGTAAAGATACATTCTTTGTATGTGACAAGGGGAACCCCTTTAGCAATCCTTTACGAAGAAGGGAAATATGACTGCCTTAATAGAGAGGAATATGTGGAAACTGTTGTCGATTTTCTTGAACTCCTCCCCCAGGATATGGTCATACAGAGGTTGACGGGGGATCCGCTCCGTGAGGACCTGATAGTGCCCTCCTGGACACTTAAAAAGACGGAGACCATCAGGCTGATAAACCGGAGGCTGGAGGAAAGGGACACATGGCAGGGAAAGAGATATCTCCTGGAGAGGGAAGCTGATAGGGGCAGTCGTTGACTATCGTAACTAATTTCGAATTAATTTGATTCAATCCGGCCCGTTCGGAGACCTGGCATTACAGAATGACTATTCTGTAAGAATACTCTAATGTACGCCTTCTCCTTGCTTATCAATGATGAATGTTGAACAGGGAATATTTAATATCTAAATTTTTCTTAATTTCGAAATTCGACATTCTGTATCCGACATACAATATTCTTTTTTAAACTCATTTCGCCACTTGCCGCGCCGAACCCGCAATGGTGATGGCTGGTGCACCAATTAAGGTATCAATACCGGCTCCCTGAGGATCAGTTCTATCGCCCTCTCGGCAACGATAGCAAGTCCTGGGTGACTTTCCCTCAGGTTTGCCACCTGCCGCAGGTGGTCTGCACTCCTTACAATCATAGAGGCCATATCCCCTTCCCCTATTGGCACACGGTGCAGGAGCCGTTCCCACCGCGCGCCCTTTGCCCATAGAAAAAGTGCCGCTGCGGGCCAGAATAGTATAGGGGGATCCTCAAAACCCCTTGCTACCTTCAACTTCCTGACATCCTTCATACTCCCAAGGACCCCGTTGAAAGCATCTTCCATAGTATCAAGATCCCCGCCGTCCCCTGGCCTCAGATCCACATCCTGATCCCTGTCCCATACGAAAAGGGCAATACAACCTGCCATTACCTCCGGAGATATATTGCTGAATCCGCCCTTCCTTATGGCCTCGGCAATCAGCAGCGGCTGATCAAGTCTGAGCTTTGAGGCCCAGATCCCGTCAAAGGTTAGCCTGTCCGTTTCATCAACAAACCCTGTCTCCTTAAGAAACCTCAAATGTCGTTTGAAACTAAGCCAGAGGCCTTTGCTGGTCCCATCCATCCTACTGGAAAGCCTTTTGAAGCCCTGCAGAACCCTATGAAGCTCGAACTCTTCCGTATATTCTCAAGGATCTCATAGGGGTCGCTCGCGTCGCAATTGCCGTTCGGTATTATTCCCTTCAATAAGCCCTCTAGGCGGTCCCATTCCCTTCGAACGGAGTCGTAGGAATCCGCCTGCTGAAAGGCGGCAAACGAAAGGTCCAGAAGGATCTTCACCTCCTTCGGACTATGGGACAAGAGCAGGTTAAGGGTCATTGAAAAGTTGATCCGGATCTGGCTTATAAGTGGTTCGGGCGGGGAATCCATTAACTCATTAATAAGCATGGGATCCTGGTGAATACCCGGTATTACAATAGCGAATCCTATATTGTCCATCCCACGCCTGCCGGCCCTTCCTATCATCTGATGGAGGTCAGTGGCAGTAAGATCCGTGAATTCATGGCCGTCAAACCTGTCGCTCTGGATCAAGACCACGCTCCTTGCAGGAAAGTTGACACCGGCGGCGACCGTTGAGGTGGAAAAAATGGCCTCAAGAAGGCCCATATTCATCATCTTTTCAATAAGTAGCTTCCAGTAGGGGAGTTGACCTGCGTGATGGGATGCGACCAGGGAATTTATCAGGGGGCGCATCTGCCTGTGGTTTTTCAGGTGGGGATATTCACCCAGGAATCCCCTCACCTCCCTTTTAAGACGTCCCCTCATCTCTTCTCTGCCCGCCGGGAAACGGCACAGTTCCAGGGCCTTGTCACAATCCATTCTTGACTTCAGGAAAAAGATGGCAGGCAGAAGATTGAACTCCCTGAGGCATGAGATGATATCACCAAACATCGTCTTGCCCCCGCCCCTGATCTTGCCGTGAGACATCCTTGAGCTGATGAATTTTTTTACCCTCGGTGTCAGACCCTTTCTACCTGCAAACGGTGCGATCAGGCCGTCCGGAAAAAGGAAA
>SMTZ1_10013065_pt1 | contig 12732 bp, 15 predicted proteins | sample DeeMarSWOR136_30_FD_25667 | JGI IMG/M metagenome (IMG submission 25667) | reverse complement strand
ACGGTAAAGGGTAAAAGAGCAGTCAAATCAATTTCAAATAGATAGGCACTCCCTGAAATCTCAAAAGCTTCTAATACCTTGGGGTGTAACTCACCGATAACGCCCAGACTATTATTGGCTATAACTATAGTTGCCTGTTTATTCGGATGCAGACTTTCGTCTGAGCCCGGCTCAAAGCTGGCTTCCACGCCTAACCGACTAAGTAGGCCTTCCGCCACTCCCTTGGCATCAAAGAAATCAAGTAAATCGTCTCCCTCCGGCCACGATTTTTCGAACCTGGGTCCAGTCTTCATGTTTCCTATTCTCCGAAAGGGCAGCCAGGAGGTTAGCTCGTAGGTTAGGGCGAAGATATTCTTGGTCGGCGGTCATAGGATTAGCCAGACGAAGGGGCATAGGCTTAAGAGGATGAGGTTCAGGCAGCAGCCTGTTTAGCATTTCCATACCGGTTAGTGAATAGGTGATTATCTCCTGGAAGCCATAACCGATAAGGCTGTGTCTCACTTCCTGTTTAAGGCTGATAATAGGTTCAGGGTTTTGTCTGGGCAGCGGCTGACTGAGCATGGTAGCCGGAATCTCATCATAGCCAATAGTACGGACTACTTCCTCGGTAAGGTCGACTGACTGATGTATGTCGCTTCGCCAGTAGGGAGCAGTAACCAAAACCTCTGATTTTGAACTTGTCGGCTTGCACTCAAAGCTCAGGGAAGTTAGTGCTTCTATAATCTGGTCAAGGCTAAACTCAACACCTAAGAGTCGCTCTAGCTTTGCTGTTGATAGTAAGACCGGCTCCCGTTCTAGCTTACCGGGATAAACATCAACCACGCCCTTAGCCGCTTTACCACCGGCTAGTTGTATCAGCAACTGGGTGGCCCGTTTAAGAGCAGGCAGAGTCAACTCAGGACGAATGCCCCTCTCAAATCGCATACACGCCTCGCTGGGCATATTCAATGTCCTGCCGGTAAAATGAATATTTGCCGGGTTAAAATTAGCCGCCTCCAGCAGTATTGAAGTCGTCTGCTCAGTCACTTCGCTATCAGCGCCACCCATAACACCGGCGATGGCCACCGCGGCTTTCTCGTCAGCAATAACCAGCATATCTCCAGAGAGAACCCGCTCTACGCCATCTAGCGAAACTATGCCTTCACCACCACCAGCCCGGCGAACAATGATTTTCTTGCCCTTAATCTTGTCGTAATCAAAAGCGTGCAGGGGCTGCCCGTATTCCAGCATTACATAGTTGGTAATGTCTACAATATTATTTATCGGACGCATGCCACAAGCCAGCAACCGTTGCTGCATCCATTTTGGCGATTCTGCCACTCTTACCCCGGTAACCAGGCTGGCACAATACCTGGGACACAGGTCGGAGGCAATGATTTCTACTGATATATGCTGTTCTATGGACAGTGCTGCCTCATTATACCCAACTTCAGGGAGGCTTAATTTCTGCCTGGTCAGGGCAGCAACTTCTCTGGTTATTCCAATTATAGACAGGCAGTCAGGTCGATTAGGCGTTATCTCTAAATCAAAAATAACATCACCTAGATACTCAGCCAATGGCATGCCTACCCTTGCGTCCGGTGGCAAAACCATAATCCCTTCATGGATATCAGAGATGCCCAGCTCTTTTTCTGAACAAACCATACCATTGGAGACAACACCACGAATTTTTGCTGATTTCAAGCGAAATACCTGCCCATTATGCCCATCTATAAGCTGAGCACCAACATAGGCAAAAGCTACCTTATCCCCAATCGCCAGGTTTGGCGCTCCACAAACAACGGTTAGCTGCTCTGTACCCACATCTACGGTAGGTAAATAGAGGCGGTCGGCATTAGGATGAGGATTGATGGCAATTATTTGACCGACAACGATACTCTCCCAATCGCCAATAACCTTAATTCCCTTGACCTCGGTGCCAGCCATCGTCAGCCGATTGGCTAACTCAGACGGGGATAGGGTAATATCAATATATTCCTGGAGCCATTTAAGTGGGACTTTCATCTCTTAAAACTGCCTTAAGAACCTAAGGTCACTACCGTAGAATAGTCTAATATCATTAATCCCATAGCGAAGCATAGGCAGACGGTCTATGCCCATCCCGAAGGCAAAGCTAGTATAAACCTCAGGGTCAAGACCGCCACGCTCAAGCACCCGGGGATGAGTCATCCCCGCCCCCAGGATTTCAATCCAGCCGGTATTACCACACAGGCGACAGCCCTTACCACCACAAACCAAACACTCTATAGCCATCTCAGCACCGGGCTCAACAAAGGGAAAGTAGTCACAGCGAAAGCGTACCTGCCTATCCTCGCCGAAGAAACGACGGCTAAATTCATAAAGTGTCCCCTTCAGGTTAGCCATGGTAATGCCCTTATCTACTACCAGACCATCGATTTGATAGAACATAGGGGTATGGGTGGCATCACTAGCCTCATACCGATATACCTTACCTGGCACAATTATCCTTATCGGGGGTTGCATAGTCTCAATAATCCTAGCCGATACTGAAGTAGTGTGGGTGCGCAGTAGCATAGGTCTTTCACCACTCTCCGTCTCGAAATCAGCCCAAAGGGTAGCCATGGTATCACGGGCCGGGTGTTCCTTAGGGATGTTTAACGCCTCAAAATTATAGTAGTCCCACTCTACTTCTGGCCCCTCTACTACTTGAAAGCCCATAGAACCAAAAATATCGCATATTTCTCGCAGGGTGTGAGTAATAGGATGCAGGTGACCTGTCGGAAGATAACGACCAGGCAGGGTAACATCAATAGGCTCTTCTTTAGTCGATACTTTAAGCTGCCTTTCACGTAGAGCTTGCGCTTTTTGCTCTAAACTATCCTCTAAATTAGCCTTAACCTCATTAGCAGAGGCGCCAACTGCCTTTCTTTGCTCAAGGGGTAATGTAGCTAAGCTGCGTAGAACTCTGGTTAGCTCACTCTTCCTGCCTAAATAACGAACCCGCCAGGATTCTAATTCCCCGGCGTTAGTAATGCCCTCCAGCTCTCGGAGGGCGTTCAATTTCAATTCTTCCAGCTGCTTTAACATGATCGTCTTGGATTATAGGTTATCGGCAAGAAGGGGTCAAGAAAAGCTCCATTACCAATTGCCGTGGGTTATCTTGGGGTATCTTAAGAAGGGACATCACCCTAAAAGAATTATTTCCCTCTTGGCAAGGGAGAAAACAGAGGACAGAGTCAATAAATAATGTTATATCTCAGTCTTGAGCTTTGCTTTTGGCTATGGTTACCAAATTGGTAAAGGACTCAGGCTCTCTGACTGCCATATCGGCTAGTATCTTGCGGTTAAGAGTAACCCCGGACTTCCTTAAACCATCCATAAATTGACCATAGGTAAGCCCCTGGGCTCTACTGGCTGCGTTAATCCGCAAAATCCACAGTCGCCTCATATCACCCTTCCGCTCTCGGCGATGGAAGTAGGCATAACTCAGCGACTTAAGCATAGACTCATGAGCTCGGCGATAAAGTGAGTGCCTGGTTGCCCGATGCCCTTTAGTCAGGGCTAGCACCTTCTTATGTCGCCTGTGTGTGGTTACCCCTCTCTTTACTCGTGGCAAAATATCCCCCTTACTTACTTCACCCCATAGGGTAATAATCTTTTTATCCGGGCCCTATCACTAGGACTTACCAGTATTTTCTCATCAAAAAGGCGTTTAGCCCGTTTCGATTTTCTGAGACGTAGGTGGCTTTTTCCACCCTTAGCCCGCATAATTTTGCCGCTACCTGTGATATGGAAGCGGCTTTGTGCCCCTTTATGAGTTTTAATTTTTGGCATCCTAAGATTCCTTCACCTCTTCCCTTGTTTTTGCTTTATGACTAGCTGCCGGTAGCAGTATCATATTCATTCTTTTCCCTTCCAGTACTGGTTGTTTTTCAATAGAAGCTACCTCTTTCAATGATTCTGCCATATTTTGTAGTAACCTCCAGCCAATTTCAGGGTGGGTAACTTCACGCCCTCTAAAAAATACTGAGACCATAACCTTGTCGCCGTTATCTAGCAGTTTTCTGGCTGACCTCGTCTTAGCCTCAAAATCATGGCCACCAATCTTAGGTCGCAGCCGAACCTGTCTCAAAAGCGACACCCTCTGGCTCCTTTTAAGTTCACGCTCCTTCTTAGTCTGCTCATACTTATACTTACCATAGTCAAGAAGACGACATACCGGAGGGACGGCAGTAGCTGCTACCTCAACCAGGTCAAGATTTTTCTTTCTTGCTGTCTCCAGTGCTTGGTTCAAGGGCATAATCCCTAACTGCTCCCCCTTCTCCCCCACCAAGCGAACCTCTCTAGCACGAATCCTCTCATTAATACGCAGTTTCCTAATTATGTCCCTATTTACCTCCTCCAAGCGCAGGTGTGTTACAAATAAAAACTATAGCATATTCCCTCAGGCTAATCAAACTGTAACCTCAAGTCTTTTACCTTGTCTGAGATAGCCATCCTAATAGTTTCCTTAAAGCTATCAAAGGATTGGGAAGACAGTTGCTCCCCACTGCGCAAACGGATGGCAACAGTGTCAGCAGCCACCTCCTTATCACCGACCACCAGCATATATGGTATCTTATCAAGTTGCGCCTGTCGAATCTTGAGATTTACTGTTTCCGACCGAGCATCAACTTCGGCACGAACCCCTTCACTTTTAAGTTCAGCCTCCAGTTTACTAGCATAATCCAGGTGGCGGTCCGCTATTGGAATCACCATTACCTGGACCGGGGCTAGCCACACCGGGAAGGCACCTCCGTAGTGCTCAGTAAGCGAAGCGAGAAAGCGTTCCATGCTGCCCAGCACTGTCCGATGTACCATCGCTACCAGATGCTCCTCGCCGTCTTCACCAATGTAAGTAACATTGAAGCGCTGTGGCAGGTTAAAATCAACCTGGATAGTGGGACCCTGCCATGCCCTGCCTTGGGCGTCCTCAAACTTAATGTCTATTTTAGGTCCATAAAATACACCTTCTCCCGGGTCTATATCATAGGCAAGCCCTAAACGAGCCAGAGCCTGGCTTAAGGTCTCGGTAGCTTCTTCCCAAGCCTGGATAGTGCCAGCATATTTCTCAGGTCGAGTAGAAAGTAACACCCGATAATTGGTAAAACCAAAGGTGTCTATCATAAAGCGGGCTAAATCCAATACCCCTGCCACTTCATCTTCTAGTTGGTCAAAACGACAGAATATATGGGCATCATCTTGGGTAAAACCTCTGACTCGAGATAGACCATGCAACACCCCAGAGCGCTCATAACGATAGACGGTGCCCAGCTCAGCGTAACGTATTGGCAGCTCTCGGTAACTGTGTAGCCCTGTTTTATAAATCAGGATATGCCCGAGGCAATTCATTGGTTTAAGAATATATTCCTGCCCTTCCACCTCCATTGGGCTGTATAAATAATCACGATAAAATTCCCAATGACCGCTGGTCTTCCACAAATCCAATTTGGCAATATGAGGGGTATATACCAGGTCATAGCCACGCTTGATATGCTCGTTTTTCCAGAAATCCTCAATAGCCCGGCGTATCACTGCCCCCTTGGGATGCCAGTGAACCAGCCCCGGACCAGCTTCCTCATGGATGCTAAACAGGTTAAGTTCCCTGCCCAATTTCCTATGGTCACGCTTGACTGCTTCATCCAGATTTTTTAGATATTCTGCCAAGGCTTCTTTTGTATTAAAAGCAACGCCATATATCCGTTGTAACATAGGACGATGCTCATCACCCCGCCAGTAAGCGCCGGCAATACTAACCAGCTTGAAAGCCTTTATTTCCCCGGTAGAATCCAGATGGGGCCCACGACACAAATCTACAAACGAACCCTGCCGATATAAGCTAACCTTCTCATCCGGGATTTCATCGATTAACTCCAGTTTATAGGGCTGAGCAGCAAACAGTTGCCGAGCTGCTTCCTTGGTCACTTCCTGTTTAACAAAGGGTTCGTTTTGGGCGATTATCTCCTTCATCTTAGCTTCAATGACCGGCAAATCATCCGGAGTTAACGAACGAGGTAAGTCAAAGTCATAATAGAAGCCGCTTTCAATAGCTGGGCCAATGCCAAATTTAGCATCAGCGAAGATAGACTGAACTACCTCAGCCATAACATGGGCTGCTGAATGCCGCATTTTTTCCAGCTTGTTACTCTCTGTTGCTAGCTGCTCCTTATCAGAAACCACTACTACACTCCTCTCAACTTATTAAATGAACGCCTTCTGAATTATACTAGCCACGAGCTATAAGTGCAATCACTTAGGTTGACAGGTTCAGCAAGCAACAGCTACAATGCCTGTATACTGCCTTGGTCAGGAAAATTTTCCCCATTTTAGCTTTATCCGCCTTCTCTTCAATGCTGGGCGTTGGCATAATAGCTCCACTCCTACCCCTTTACGCTGATAGCCTGGGAGCCACTGGAATTTGGCTGGGTATAATCTTTGCCAGCTTCTCTGTCACCCGAGCTATATTCATGCCTATTTTCGGTAGGCTCTCCGACCGCAAAGGTCGAAAAATTTTTATCTGCATTGGTCTTATTATCTATTCCATTATTTCGCTGGGCTATATATGGGCAGATAATGTCTCGCAGCTAACCCTGGTTCGCTTAATACAAGGGACTGCCGCGGCAATGATTATCCCCATTGTCATAGCTTATGTTGGTGATACTTTACCGGAGGGTGAAGAGGGAAAATGGATGGGTTACCTTCAAGCTGCTCTTTTCAGCGGTTTTGGCATTGGCCCTCTTCTGGGTGGATTGCTAACCGACCACTTCGGGATGAATGTCGCCTTCTATTCTATGGGCGGTCTTAATCTCCTGGCTTTCCTGTTAGCTGTTCTTTTTCTGCCCGAGATCAGACAGAGGAAAATGACAACAAGCCCTCACCTATCCTTTAGAGAGATAGGCGCTAGCAACATTGTAAAGGGGATTTTTAGTTTCCGACTGGGATATTCCACAGGTAGAGGCATCTTTACCTGCTTTCTCCCTATCTTTGCTGCTGTGTATATTGGCTTGAGCCCAACTTCAATCGGGATACTGCTGGCAGTCAATATGTTGTTAATGTCAGTACTCTCGGTTCCTTTAGGTAGAATTGCCGATAGATTCAATAGAAGGGTCTTGGTAATTCTGGGTAACTCTATGTACGTTATATTTCTGGGTCTATTTCCGCTGGTACATAACTTCTGGCAGTTATTGTTGCTGTGTGTCCTTCTAGGCATCGGCGGTGCAATCTCCTTGCCAGCCGCCTCAGCGTTGACTGTAGACGAGGGCAGAAAGTTAGGCATGGGGACAACTATTGCCATATTTACCCTGGCTTTTAGCATAGGCATGGCTGTAGGACCACTTCTAGGTGGGGTAATAGCTGATTCAGTAGATATTAACTCGGTGTTCTACTTTGGAACGGCTGTGGGACTTATCGGTACTGGCTTATTTGCCTGGTTTACCAGACGCCACTAATATAGCGCCCACATTCCTATTCTAAAAGCTCCAGGTTCCTGACCACATCATTAAGGTCAATAAAGGGGGTGCAGTTAAGATTTATCTCCTTACAGCAGGTCAGCAGCTCATCTCTAGCGAAAATGTGCTGAGCTAGCTGTGCCGCCGGGACATCAGAAAAACCATTTCCCACATATACCACGCGATAGCCCCTTTTTAAGAATAACCTGGTATACGATTCCTTGAAATCACTTTGTAATTGGTTACCCTCTGGCCCTAAATATCTGACTTCCATGCCTTCGGGACTGAATCGTGTTTGGGCAGCGAATGCCTCAATATCCTCTGCCCCAATATCCCTTAAAATTGTGTCTATATAGAAATCCAGACCATTACTTACAATAACAAACTGGAAGCCCTTCCTGCGACAACAGTCCAGTAATCCGTCAAATCCGGCTCGTATTTTCGCCTCGCGCCGCACCAAGTCAACCAAGGTCTGCCTCTCAGCTTTAACCATAGCAAAAGCCCTGGTATTGAAATAGCCGACAGGTATCTTGCCCTCCCTGTAATCGGCTAGCAACTGCCTCCAGTTTCCATCGGCAAAGGCATCCAGCAATAGGAAACTTACATCCTTTTCGGTAATTGTGCCATCAAAATCACATTGAACTAAGGTTGTCATTGTTTTAGTCCCGGTTCAGGCTTAATCCCTTGTAGCCTTAATGCTCTTCTGGGAACCACCCCTCCTTTGCCAGAATCTCATTCGTTATTTTTGTACCTGGCATATCACCCCTTGCCACATTTATTGAGACGCCTTCGCCAACGGCATTTGCAATCTTTGCCACCGCTTCATGTGAGAAACCAGGGCAGAGAATGAAGGATTGGAGCCCTTCGTTTTGAACTAAGTCCTTGCAGACATCGGCTGCTTGGTCAAAATTCATAAGCTCAACTTAGAGGTCTTGATCGAAGCTCTGTGTATCTTGGGGTCACCATCAGGTGCCATAACGATAAATCCCGATTTGAAAGCCACAGCACACCTCCTTCTTTATTTGCTTTCATCTATCTAAGAATTTGCTTGTCCCTTTTCTTAGCTTACCTTAGCGCCAAGCTGTTGCATCATGCCCAAGTCGTCAGCGTTACCCCATTCTTCCACAATCTTGCCGCCCACGATACGGAGGATGAAGATCCCTGTTACCGTCACCCGCTTACCCGTAGGGGCGATTTCCATAAACTCACCTTTACTATGTGTGAAACGCCAAGTCCAGCGGACCACGACCTTGTCTCATTCGGCAACCAGGTCCTCAATAGTGCACTGAACGTCGGCAAAGGCGGCGAAGTTCATAGCCACCCATTGTTTGTAGCTCTCCCGGTCGGGTGTCGGGTTACCGGGATAGTGACAGACGTAGTCGGCAGCGAAAAGCTCATCTATCGCGGGTAAATTCCCCTTGCTCCAGATCTCATCATTCCAGCGGCGGGCGATGGCTTTGTTTTCCTCTATTGACATGGTTTATCACCTCCTTTTTTAGTTAACTCAATGGTAATATGTGCCATAGTAGCTGTCAACCCAGCTCACTGCCAACACTCCGATAAGCTTGTTGATGTAATAGGCAGTGGTAGGTATAATTGTAACACCAGTATTTAGCTTGGATAGTATATGAACCAGCAGAACACTGACAGAACCGCCAAATTTGATTATCTAATACTACTCCCGATACTGGGACTGGCATTTTACATTGCATTCATTCCCCACCACTCCTATCCCTACCCGGTACACGTTTATGAGTGAATTCATCTGGCTCTTTCTAAAGGCCTCTTCTTTTCTATAATAGGTTAACAAAAAGGCATGCCACCTGGCAAGTTACTTGACAATTAGCAATTAATCTTGGAAAATATGGTAGAAAATTTAGCCAGGGCTGCCGAAGCCGGACATACTGGGTTAGCAGTTAGGCAGGGTACTCTCAGGCCTACCAAGCTTTTAGAGACCAAGAAATGGAAGAGGTAATCGTTGCCGGTGGAGGCAGGTTTACCTGCAAACATTGAGAATATGGCACCTCAGTGCTATGAGGTTCGGACAGGAGGATTTGGATGGTTTTACTAAAAAAAGAGAAATTGAATAGTAATCTAGGCAAAATACTCAAGCAGCGAAGACTTATGGTAAAGCTGACGCTACATGAGCTGGCAGCCAAGTCGGTGGTGTCAGCACCATACATAGGTCGCATAGAGAAGGGAGAACGTTTTCCCTCAGCCTCAGTTCTACGAAAGATGGCCAAACCCTTGGACTTTGATGAAGGTGAGTTATTTACCCTTGCTGGCTATCTGCCCCCCCAAGCTCCCACTACTGAGAATGAGACTGGTATTGGGAGATTAGACCCTTATGTTGCCAGGGTATTGGCCCAAGAGTCTGTCAACGTGCAATACGCTGTTGTTGGAATTCTCAGCATCCTAAGCAGCCTTACCAAACACATTGAAAAAGAATAGCGGAATTAACAAACTTGAGCATGCTGTGTAGCCTGAGGTATTGAACAAGAGTAGATTTAGCCGTGGTAAAAGCCTGTGCTCAAGACCTGCACGGCCTACTTGAAACTGAAAAATGAAGCTATAATGGCTGGTATGAATAGCTGATAAGAACTTTGCTAAATGAGCAAAAGTCTCGCAAATCTTGGTTTGGGGAATACATTAAGGTATCCACATGATTTTTACATTCGAATAGTCATAGTATAGCCATCTCTTCTATAACTCGAATCCCTCCCTTTTTCTTCACGATGTTTATCAATGATGTCAGGGAGAAGCGAACCGACGAGCAAAAGCCTTATGTCTATCTTCTCTAAAAAGACAAGCCACTTTGCGCTACCACTGGATGGGTAATTTTGTGTGGAGTGCATTCCAGAGGTAGACTCAAGGCGTTCCATTCCCGTATTAGCCCTTGGTGGAAGGGAGTGGCATTTGGCGAGAGTGCTTTTTAATAGAATTGCCGCACCAAGGGTAAGTCCAGCGTGCCCAAATATCAGCATCCGATTTCTGTCTCTTGCATTATAATATATCTAAAGAGAATAGCATAATAATCGCTGGTGATGACCGCTTGGTACAGAAATTATATAGGCTTGCAAGGCAGGTAGGCTTATGGTAGTATATGGGCGAAGTATAAACAGCTTTTGAGGAACACGAATTTAGCCTCACCCCCAGGGCTAAAATATATAAGATAAAGCAGGAGATTAAGAGTGGAACCTAGAATTGGTGTGTATATCTGTCATTGCGGCAGCAATATCGCTGGTACAGTTGATGTAGAGGAGGTTACTAGGTTTGTTCAACAGCTAGACTCGGTAGTGATAGCACGAAATTATAAGTATATGTGCTCTGACCCGGGGCAGGATACCATCAGAAATGATATCAAAGAATACGAACTTAACCGGGTAGTGGTAGCTTCCTGCTCCCCGCTGATGCATGAGCGAACCTTCCGTAAAACCTGTGAAAGCGCTGGAGTGAACCGTTATCTATTCTACATGGCGAACATTCGAGAGCACTGCTCGTGGGTAACCGAAGACCCCAAGGAAGCTACCGAGAAAGCTAAGGCATTGGTCAGTGCAGCAGTAAGGCGTATTTATTACCAGGAGGCATTGGAAACCAAGAAGGTTCCAGTCAACCCCAATACCCTGATAGTAGGCGGAGGTATTTCTGGTATTCAGGCAGCTTTGGAGATTGCTGATTCCAAGCGTAAGGTCTATCTGGTAGAAAGAGAGCCTAGTATTGGGGGGCATATGGCACAGCTGGATAAGACTTTCCCTACTCTCGACTGCTCAGCTTGTATTCTTACTCCAAAGATGACACTGGTGGGTTCTCATCCCTATATTGAATTGATGACATATAGCGAAGTGGAGGAGGTTTCTGGCTATTTTGGCAATTTCACGGTCAAAATTAGGAAGAAGGCAAGGTATGTTGACGAAGATAAGTGTAATGGCTGCGGCTTATGCCAGACCAAATGCCCTTGGAAGGTAGATAGTGAGTTTGATGCTGGTCTGGGTAAGAGGAAAGCCATTTATACCCCCTTTCCTCAAGCGGTGCCTAACACACCAGTTATTGACCGAGAGCACTGTGCCTACTTTCTAAAGGGGACCTGTCGTGTCTGTGAGAAAGTCTGCGAGACGAATGCTATTGATTTTGAACAGAAGGATGAAATCATAGAGATAGAGGTTGGTAATATAATTGTAGCCACTGGTTTTAATCTGTTTGAGCCTACCGGTATTTATCAGTACGGCTACGGCTCCCTTGATAATGTCCTCACCAGCCTCGAGTTTGAGAGAATAGTTAATTCCTCCGGACCTACTGGCGGTGAAATTCTGCTTAAGGATGGTTCGCATCCCCAGAGTGTGGCCATTATCCACTGCGTGGGCAGTCGAGATAAGGACTATCATGAGTACTGCTCCCGGGTTTGCTGCATGTACTCAATGAAGTTTAGCCACTTGCTAAGGGAGCATGTTCCTGGAGTTGAAATTTATGAATTCTATGTTGATATCAGGAGCTTTGGTAAAGGCTTTGAGGAATTCTACAACCGAGTCATAGATGAAGGGACAATATTTATCGAAGCCCGCCCTAGCGGGGTAACCGATGTAGCCGAAACACCTGAGGAAAAGGGGAAACTCATTGTTCAGTACGAATTAGACAGTTCACAATGTCGCCAACCGGTGGATATGGTTATTCTAAGTTGTGCTCTGGAGCCACAACCAGATGTCGAGGCTGTAGCCCGGGCCGGAGTGCTGATGGCTTCTTCCTGGAGAAGCATCCCAAGCTCGACCCAGTGGCTACGATGAGTGATGGTATTTTCGTGGTTGGCTGTGCTCAGAGTCCCAAGGATATACCGGACAGTGTAGCTCAGGCTTCAGCCGCCGCAGCCCGGGTTCTGGCTATGATTAGCAAGGGCAGTGTCGAGATTGAGGCAGCTACTGCCGTTATTGATGAAGAAATCTGCTCCGGCTTTCTCTGCCCCTATAAGGCTATCTCCTTTGATGAAGAGAAGGAGGTATGCCGGGTTAACGAGGCTCTATGTAAGGGGTGTGGTGTGTGTGTGGCGGCTTGCCCCAGTGGTGCTATCACTGGTAAGCACTTTACCACTGAGCAGATTATGGCTGAGATTGAAGGCATATTGGTATAAGGTGTTAACTCAAGAAGCGTTGTTTGCTGGTATTTTTCCACAACGATAGATGAGTGCTAAACTTTATAAACTATAAGCTGGAGGCTAAGAGTGGAACCTAGAATTGGTGTGTATATCTGTCATTGCGGCAGCAACATAGCTGGTACGGTTGATGTAGAGCAGGTT
>SMTZ1_10005504_pt1 | contig 12734 bp, 15 predicted proteins | sample DeeMarSWOR136_30_FD_25667 | JGI IMG/M metagenome (IMG submission 25667) | reverse complement strand
TAGACCTCCCCAGGGTTTACATCAAGGAATCTGCACTGAAATCAGTCCTTTCAGGAGCCCAGATCATGAAGCCTGCGATTGAAAAAAACGAAGGGAAGATTGGGGATAGGGTAGCAATCTACTGCAGGGATAGATTCGTAGGGATCGGGATAACAGAGGAGAAAAAGGTAAAACTGGAAAGAATCCATTTTTGAGATGCAAGCAGGGTGATCTCAGCACTCCAGCAGGGTTTAAAAAGATAATGTTGTAGATTAATTATAAATGAGGGAGTGGATGAAATGGTGGCTGAGCAAAGAACACTTGTCCAGAGGACAGTACCAAAACCGGTAAGAAAGCTATTCAGGTGGATGAATTTCCATTTCAAGGAAGACGGCAGGCTGATATACGGCGTTGCGAAAAGGCTTCCTGAGGAACAGAAAAACCAGGTTCTCGAGCACGGCAAGGACCTGACAACCGTGAGGAGCAAGATGAATGTCCCCAGGGGAGTCAGGAACGTTGCAGCATCCCTTGTTGTCGGGCAGGGCATGTGGTATTTCGTCTGTCCTTATTTGGCAAAGCTTCCGGCGATCAGGGAAGGGAACCCCGGAGCCGCATGGCTTGTCGGAGGAGGGCTTGACAAATTATTCCTGCACGCAGATGAGCTCCTGTACAAGACAGGAGGGCAGAGCCAGGTGTTTTCAGAGCAGCTGGTGGACATGGCCCCGAAAACGGTTGCATTCGGGCTTGCGGTATTCGCACTCGAGATCGCAACTGACTTCTCAAGATGTTTCATTGAATACTGGAGCCAGAAGAAATACGGTGTAATGGCAGACGGGGCAGCGCGTACCTACGGCCAGGTAAGGCCGTTCCCGATGAGATATTCAAGCCTTGAGGCCTATCAGAAGATCATAAGCATTGCAACAAGGCCATGGGTGCTTGGAACCCCCGGACAGCTGTTCAGCAGCTTTTACGGCATCCTGGGCTCTTTGTGGAGAACAGGCCCGCAGCTTGCAGTGGTTATCACTGTCGGGCGGGTAGTTGACAAATTCTTCAAAAAGATTTCAGAATGGACAGGCTTGCACAAGGTTGCAAAAAGGATCGTGGATAATGCAAAGCAGAGGGAAGAGAAGCTCCTTTCCGATATCAGGGACGTTCTAGGCGAGGAGAAGTATACTGCATTAAGGATCCAGCTTGCAGCCGAGTCAAGGAGATTCTGGACCTGGAACATCTTCGGGCCTGCACTTTCATTGGAAAAGGCTGAGATAGCCGCAAAAACAACCATAGAATATTACAAGCTTGAAAGGCAGCTTGCAGAATGCACCAATGAGGAGGACCTGGGAAGAAGCGGCATTGATTTCGTAAGGGCCATTGGAAACAGCCGCGCGGATCTGGAAAGGTCGATAGGGGCAAAGGCACTGAGGAAGATCAAGGCCTACAAACAGCTTTCTGCAATGAATATCCATGGGTATGATGATGTCAGGGCAGCAAGCGGGCATCTCATGACCACGCTCCAGGAGATCCAGACCGAGCATTGCCTCAACTAGTTGTTAGATTTATAAACAGAGAATCCCCAGATAGGTCATGGAAGAAAGAACGCTAAGGGACGAGCTTGCAATAGAGAGAACGTTGCTTGCTGATGAAAGGACCCAGCTCGCATACATAAGAACTGGTGTCAGCCTCATGCTCGGAGGAATCTTTTTCATAGGATACTTTCCTCCAGGAACGATATTCTCAGATATAGGATATGCAACAATCGTTGTTGCGTTTGTTTTCCTTGGCTATGGGTTCTATCACCATAAGAAGACAATAGAGGTAATAAACAAGATCATGAAGGGCATTTTCGAGTTCAAACCATGACAACGTCGCAGAGCTCCAGGGTCCTGTCGACTATTTCATCCACCCTGATTTTTTCTTCCAGTTTCCTGGCAGCTTCAGGCTTTACCTTTGTGGAAGGGCTTTTGTGGGCCACAAGGGAGCAGCAGTCCTTGTAGGCTTCAACAGAATCGCCGTAAAGCCCGATTTTTCTGGAAAGATCGACAATATCCTGCTTGGTATAGGATATCAGGGGCCGGAGAACCGGAAGTCCGGAAACCTCGTTTGTAGTTGCTATGTTGGCAAGGGTCTGCGAGGCAACCTGGCCAAGGCTGTCCCCGGTAACAAGCGCCCCGAAATGCTCCTTTTCTGCCAGCCTGTTGCCGAGTTTCAGCAGGAATCTCCTGAAAACAACCAGTTCGTTCCTGCTGCCCAGGGAAAGGCTTTTCTTGTAGAATTCGCTGTATGGGGCTACGAACAGCCTTATCGGAGGCGGGTGATAGCGCTTGAGCTGCCTCACGATTTTCATTATCTTTGTTTTGGAAACGTCCCTGTTGCTGGGAAGGGAATGCACATGCAGGAACCCCACCGAACAGCCGCGCTTCATCATGAGCCAGGAAGAGACAGGGGAATCTATCCCTCCTGAAAGCATGGAAAGGACTCTCCCGCTGCTCCCTACAGGAAGGCCGCCGGCACATCTGATCTTTTCAAAAGAGACTATTGCGCGGTCATCCAGGATATCGACGTAGACCGTATGGTCAGGGTCGTCAAGATCAACTGTGGAACCTTTTTCCACGAACATGCTGCCGATGATCTCGTTTACCTGCTGGGAGCTTAATGGGAATTTTTTCTCTGACCTCCTTGTCTGCACCTTTATCGACTTTCCTGGGAAGCCATATGGCTCCACTGCCTTTTTGATTGCCTCTATATCCGGCTTGACTGATGTGGAAGGGGAGGCATAATCAATCCCGAATGTATTTGCCAGTATACCAGCTGCATCTCTGTTGTCTGTATAGACCAGGATGTGCCCTCCTTTGCTGATGACCTGGATATCTCCAAGCGAAGACCTCAGGTTCCTGAGAAGGGCATTCCTGAAGAAGCTCTTATTTTTGCCTTTGAGCAGTATTTCTGAAGAAACCAGGCTGAAAAGCATGTAAAAATAATAAAAGGAAAGAATTTTTATTCACAGACTTCTCTGTCCACGGTCACTGTTTTTGTAACGTTGATGCATTCCATCCTGGTTCTTGTGACGTCCTGGCAGTCATCGATAATCGCTTCCTCGATCACATAGATGTCACAGGTGGCTGAATCTATCGGCTTCCCTGGGACATAGAAGTGCTGGAAATCAAAGTTCACGGTCTCGCCAGGTCCGATGGTTTTGGTTATAGGATCCCTTTTGAATTTTGCACCGTCAACATAGAAAGTAGCGCCGACTTTCCATGTTCCGTCCTTATTTGTATCCTCGTTGGTTATGTTCAGGCCGCATCTCGTCATTGCCTTGGCACATGCAGTGCATGTTGAGAGGGCTTTGCCTCCGCATACTCCGTCAAGCATGCAAAAGTGCGCGATTGGAGGTTTTTTGGTGGTGTATTCAAGGATTCTCTTATCACAGACCTCTTCCGTATATGCGATCTCTCCGCATTCTTCCACTTCAGTAGGCACTTCCTCCTGAACAGTCCTGCATTCTTTCTCCTTGGTCCCTTCCTCAGCTTCTTCCTCTAATGGCAGAATAGGAGCGCCTGCACAACCGAAAACCAAGAGCATGGCCATAATCAATATGATATATTTCAATTTGGTCACCGAATCTACTATTCTTGGTATATTTATATTACTTTGTGAGAGATCACTATCATGAAAAAACTGCTCATAATGCTGGCTATCATAGGTTTTTGTTTTGCTGCGGAGGATTTTGAGTATAAACTTATAGACTGTACCAATAACTGCTGTACAGAGAACGGAGGACAATTAAGCGAAACCGGACGTTGTGATAATGATCCAACAAACGAGAACTGTATTGAGGATAGGGAACTTTATAACAAGTTTAAAGATTGTGACATAGAAAAAGGGGATGAAAACTACGACGCATATGGAGACTGTGTCAAGCAGTGTGTTGATGATTTCTTTAATGATGCGGGGATTAGGCCTACCTGCTGCCCTGCTACGATTGCCCTGCTTGGCCTGGTCGTGCTTGCCTTCAGAAAACAATAGCCGGCCACTGATAAGCATTTTCAGATTCAGGATGACTAATTGTTGTAAAAACTAAACAAAAGTGTTATAAATTGATCCTCCTATGTTATTATTATGAGCGTTTCTCGCACAGTTGGAAGGGCATACGGATTCATGAAGACATCCAGCAGTAGCCCAAGAATAAAGCAGGCATTTGAAAACATGAAGGCTGATCCGGAAGTAAAGGTTCCGCAGGATCTCAGGCTGACCGTCGCCCTGTGCCAGACAAAGCCCATTGACAGCTCCATCCACGCGCTGGAGCTTTCAGGGATATTCGTTACCAAGGACTTTGAAGAGATAGGCCAGCTTGCCCAGATATCAGTAGAGATGGGCAAGGAAGGTGCCAACTGCCTGATAACCGCACGGCTTCCAGAGGCCACGCACAAGAAAACTGCTGATGAATTAGGCCATGTTTTCAATCTTCTCTATTCCTGCACAGAGATAATGGTTGTTGATGAAAGGGAGATGCCTGTTGCAACGGATGTTTACTTCAAGAATGGAAACGGAGTCTATGTTTCCAAGCGTCTCAATCCATGATCCATGGGGAGGGTCAATCCGGTATAATTATTCCATCCATTTCGGTCTTTCCTGATTTGCATAATCTACGAATAATTGTCCCATCCTTTCTCCAGAATCAATCCCTATATGGCATTCTGGAACTGTCTTGCCTCTTACAATCTCGAAATCCCTTTCTTCAAATCCTGTTTCCAGCAATGCTTTTCTTGCACTTTCCTTTGCTATTTCAAATGCATGTTCAAAGTCGTTCTTTCTCAATGCCTTTCTGATATATGTCCTGAAATGAGCAGATGCATGAAATGCAAAATTTTCCCTGCTGAAAACTGCTTCAGGAGGCAGTTTTTGAGATAGGAAATGTGCGATTGAGAATTCTTTCACCGCACCATCTTTGATGCCAAAACCAGCATATTCCTCTATAAGTTTCTTTCCGTCAATTATGGTTGTCAGGCTTCTTCGCGGGTTATCTATAACTACAGTATCAGCGCATTCAGCAATGGATGCGCCTGCACCAACTATCTTAAATCCAAAATCAGTGTCCTCTCCTACAGAGGCTGTCGGACTAAACCCTCCAACTCTGGCGTATGTGCCAGCCCTGAACACTCCATGCCTCTTGAGCTGCCTCCTCTGGAAAAATTCATTCGCCAGTGCCATTCTGTATCTGTGCAATGCCCAGAGAAGAGGCATGTGGGTGCATATGCCTGCAGGAAGGGCAAATTTTAGTTTTAAAAATTCTGTTTCCTGCCTGGAGAATACAGCAAATGCCTCTTCCAAGAATAACGGATTTCTTGAGTATACGTCCGCGCCGGTTGGGTGTATAAGGTGGGAAGCACGTTCAGATCCCTGCCTCCTTAGGTTCCTCATAAGCGCGATATCAGACAACATCCTGAAGACAAGGCCCATCCTTACTCCGCGGCCGATATCAATTGTTTTTCCATCTACCTTTATTTCAATTGGCTCTTCCGGGAAATTAAAAGAATGCTGAAGAAGGTGGATGTTGAGGTGTCTGTGCTTTTTTGCAAATTGGCGTACTTTTTTGGCTGTTTTATCCCATGCAACGCTCTCACTGGGCCTGTTCACAAGAACGATTATCTCATAAAGGTCGGGATCAATGGGTTTTCCACGGACATCGTACTGGTTTAACCAGCCCAGAAGGGTATTTTTTATATATCTCCCTTCTCTGGCTGCAGGCATGAGAAGGGTTAGCTTGCAGCTTTGTTTCATGGGAGCTATGCCGACATTAAGGGCATCCAGTTCTTCAAAAAAGCTTCTTTCCAATCCGTTGGTCCTGAACAGACTTGCCAAGACAGCTTTATCTTTGCTTTTTGCAGTAAATCTCGTCCTTAACCTTTCCAGGTAGTCTTCCTGTTCCCTTATCCTAAGCTGGTCCAGCAAGGGATCTCTTGTTTTTTGCTTTGGTTTGGTAATATGAGTAACAGCTTTTGTTGCTAGGTCCATAAAAATGGATTATTGAGGACAATTTTAATAAATAGATCGCCGAGAGGGAGATTTGAACTCCCAATCCCAAAGGGACACGCTGACTGGTAGTTTTGGTCAAGCTGAAAAGCTTGATTTCCAGGCTTGCGCTTCAGCTAACAAAACGTTAGACGAATGTGCGCACTACCGGATTATGCGATCTCGGCATAATAGGATGTGAAGATAAGGTAAGCTCAACTAGCTTTTTAATTATTACCAGCAATTCTGTGATGGTGAGGTTATGTTGAAAACTACTGATAGTGTAATTTCCGGACTTATAGAGAAGGAGCTGCAGTACCAGAAGAATACCCTTCGTCTTATAGCATCAGAGAATTACGCCAGCAGGGCAGTTATGCAGGCCACCGGCTCTGTTTTGACCAATAAATATGCTGAAGGCTACCCTCACAAGCGATATTATGCAGGAAACCAGTATGTTGACGAGATAGAGAGCCTTGCCATAGAGAGGGCTAAGAAACTCTTCAAGGTCGGTCATGCCAATGTCCAGCCCCATGCCGGCGCATCGGCCAATATAGCGGCATTCTACGCATTCATGGAGATCGGGGACAAGTTCATGGGCCTTGATCTTGCCCATGGAGGGCACCTCACCCACGGTTCCCAGGTCAATTTCTCAGGAAAATGGTTCAAGGCGGTTTCCTATACTGTAAGCAAGGAAACGGAAGCGCTTGATTATGATGCAATCAGGAAACAGGCACTGGAGGAAAAGCCAAAGCTGATCATCTGCGGCTATACTGCATACCCTCTTGTGATCGATTTCAAGGCATTCAGGGAGATATGCGATGAGGTCGGCGCAGTGATGATGGCCGACATCGCCCATATCGCAGGACTGATCGCAGGCGAAGCCTACCCGTCGCCGGCTCCTTATGCCGATGTCATAACCACAACAACGCACAAGACCCTGCGCGGGCCACGGGGAGCGATGATAATGTGCCCTGAGGAGAATGCAAAGAAAATAGACAAGGCAGTGTTCCCTGGAATGCAGGGAGGGCCGCTGGAGCACTGCATAGCTGCAAAGGCAGTCTGCTTCCATGAAGCGATGCAGCCTGAGTTCAAGGAATATGCAGCGCAGATCGTGAAAAACGCAAAGGTGCTTGCAGATGAGCTTTCCGCAAACGGGATGAGGCTTGTTGCAGGAAAAACAGAAACACATCTCATCCTGCTTGACCTGACCCGGAAAAACATAACAGGGAAAGAGGCTCAGATTGCCTTGGAGGGGGCAGGGATCATAACAAACAGGAATACAGTCCCTTTTGATACAAGAAGCCCGTTCATCACAAGCGGGTTGAGGATGGGAACCGCAGCATTGACTACAAGAGGGATGAAAGAAGGCGAGATGAAAGAGATAGCCTCGCTGATAGTAAAGGTAATAGACAATCCGGCTGATGAGGAGATCAGGAAGAAGACAAGATCAGAAGTCGAGAAGCTTTGCGAACAATTTCCGATATACAAGGAATAAAAAAGAAAAATACGTGAATAAAATAAATAAAAAAGACCAACAAGAAGAGATCCGGTTACCTCTTTCTTCTCTTAGCTTTTTTCTTTGTGGCCTTTCTTTTTGAAGTCTTTTTCTTTGCTGCTTTCTTTTTGGACTTCTTTGCCGCTTTCTTTCTTCTTACCATTTCGTCACCCCTTTTTTATTTATATTTTTCAGATTAAAAAACAAACTATATAAATGTTTGCATAATTTGCAAGAAAAAATGCCTTTTTTGGCAAATTTTTTTGCGATTTTGGAAAAATTTCTGCAAAAATTTTCTTTTGCAACTTATTTTCAGTTTTGAAAATCAGGAACAGGAAAAAAGTATTTGCGGTCGCCGGGATTGCCAGCCCCGCCGGCAGATTTTGAAAACGCCGGCCTTTCCAAGGCTTTTGAACCCGGGTCGTGAGCTTGGGAAGCTCATATCCTAACCATTGTCCAAAAATTCCTCAGGCCTTTTGATGAAACTTTTGGCCTAAGGAAAACAAAGACCAAAATTTTCCTAGACTACGACCGCTTTGAAAGATGAATGGTCTGTGTTGGGAACGGAATATCAATCTTCTGCTTCTGCAGGCCTTTCATTATTTCAAGGTTGATTTTCTGCTGGGTATCCATGTAGGTGTTGAAATCCGGAATGGTCATGTAGTAGACGACCTCATAAACAAGGCTTGAATCCGCAAACTTCTTGAAATGGGCGCGGTCAAAATCCGCATGCTCCGCTTTTGTTATGATGTCCTTGACCATCTTTGGGATCTTCTCAAGCTTTGCAACCGGAGTGCTGTAGGATACCCCAAATTCAAATGTGATTCTTCTTTTTTCCATTTTCTTGTAGTTGTTGATCCTGGAGTTTGTCAGCTCCTGGTTTGAGACAACAAGCTCCTGCCCCTGGAGGGTCTTGATACGCGTTGTCTTAAGGCCGATCTTCTCAACAACCCCCATGTCCGATCCCACAACGATGAAATCCCCTACCCTGAAGGGCTTGTCAAGGTGGATGGAGAAATAAGCGAAGATGTCGCTGAGCACTGTCTGCATGGCAAGGGCGATCGCAAGGCCTCCTATACCCAAACCGGTAAGCAGGGCAGAGGTATCATAGCCAAGGTTTGAGATGATAAGGATGATGACAATACACCAAAGGACAACCTTGGATATGGTGGCAATGAGGGAAACCACTCCACGGTCAACCTTTTCCCCTTTCTCTTTCTTGCTTTCCATCACCTTTTGGGCTGCGAAGTCGATCACATAGCCCGCCGAGCGGATAAGGTAATAACCTACAAGGATGATGAAAAGATAGTAAGTGCCAAGCTCAAGATATTCAGGCAGCGTAATGACCTGGAACGCAAGATGCAGGGAAATGATCAGGTAGAACGGCCAGCCGATCTTATCGACGATCTTTATTACAAGGTCGTCAACGTCATTTTTTGTTTTTTTGGCCACCTGCTTAAGCTTTCTTATTATGATAAACTTGAATATCCTCAGTACAAAAAGTGAGAGCAGGAATACCAATGCCGCACCGATATAATCAATGGCAAGGTTGTCTCCAACCTGATAAGTGATAATTTCTTCATCCAAGTAAGGAGATAATAGATCTTTAGTAAAATTACCGTTCAGTTCCATAAATATTCCACCTATGCTTCGGCATTGGCCTTTTGGAATAGTTTGACCATCTTGCTCTTTACAGTTACAGGGATAGGAACTGCAACCTCAATAAGCTCGACAGTGATCTCATCCTTGGACTCGTCTATGTTCAGCACCTTTGCGCGCTCACCCTTGAACGGCCCTGAGGACATCTCAACGATATCCCCTACCTCGATCACCATGGACGGCTGCTTCTCTGCCTTTACAAGGGTCTCTATCTCCTGGATGGTTATGGGCTTCTTCAGGAAGCCTTTCACATGCTTTACCTTCTGGATGAGCTTTACAAGGGTGTTCTCATCAAGCGTCTCGATGAAGAGGTAGCCCTTGACATTCTCAACATTGGTAATGGAATAGACATCAAGCTTCTCCGCCTTTGCCTTTTTCATCAGTATTTCAGCAATTATCTTTTCCTGTCCGGAGGTTACACGTATTGTTTGGATCATTTGTTCACCTAATCAGGCCAAAAAGGACGAATATGATAAATCCGACCAGACCGAAGATCAACATGCCAAGTGCGGTTACCCTTGCGACTTTTGAATATTCTGCATTGGTAGGCTTGCGTGAAATATGAAGGATCCTGTTACATCTTTTAAGCAGTTCTCCGAGTTCCAAAAGATCACCCCACCAGGTCAAGATCAAGACTTTCCTGTTCATATCCCTGGGTGTGCTTGTGGAATCTCACCCCTCCAAGCACCACCAGTACACGCATGGAGGATTTTTTTATGTTTTGATCCACGCGGGCACCCCATATGATATGGGCATCCTGGTTTATGCGTCTTGATGTTTCTGCGACCACATATTCTGCTTCCTTAAGGCTCATATCCTCTCCGCCGATGACATTGATCAGCGCCCTTGTGGAGGTGCTGACATCAGCATCAAGGAGCGGTGAGTTAAGAGCGGTTTCCACTGCAATCCTTGCACGGTCTTCCTGTTTGGCATCAAGTGAGGCCTCACCAAGGCCGATAACCGCAAACCCTGCATCCGAGAGGATGGTTCTCAGGTCTGCATAGTCGACATTGACAAGGCCGGATTTGGTTACCAGCTCTGCTATTCCCTTCACAGAGCCTGCAAGAACCTCGTCGCATACCTTGAATGCGGTATTAAGAGGCAGGTCAGGCACAAGGTTGAGCAGCTTGTCGTTCTTTATTACTATAAGGGTATCGGTATGCTTTTTCAGCTTGTCCAAGCCGGCAACAGCATTGTCCATCCTTATCTTTCCTTCCGATGTGAATGGCAGTGTCACAACAGCGACTGTAAGTGCACCGGCAGCTTTGGCAGCCTCTGCGATGATAGGGGCGCTTCCTGTTCCGGTCCCTCCCCCCAGGCCGCAGGTTATGAAGACTGTGGAGGCATCCTTCATTGCTTCTTTGATATCTTCGACTGATTCCTTTGCGGATTCCTCCCCAATGACAGGGTTGCTTCCTGCACCCCTTCCCTTGCTTGTTTTCTTCCCAAGCAGCACTTTCTTGTTGGCACGGACATGGAGAAGGTGTTTCGCATCTGTATTCATGGCTACAAGGTTAACGCCCTGGATCCCGAGCTCGAAAAGCCTGTCCAGGGTATTGCTGCCGCTTCCTCCGGCTCCGACGATGCAGATCTTCTGCTCGGTCTCTGCTATGAATTTCAGTATATCCTCATCATCCTGGGATTTGGGGGTCAGCTCCTTGACCATCTGTCGGTTTTCAGATGCCTCTGGCCTGTAATGGTACTGGGGCTCAGGTCTGGACTCATGCTGTGGCTGAGGCTGTGTTGGTTCTGAAGTAGGCTCCGGATTAGGGGTTTGTTCCTCCACATAATCACCTAGAGAATTTGTAGAATAAAGTTAATATCAAAAGATATATATAGGTACTGTCGAAGGCCTCTGAGGGAAAAGGTCAGATTTCGACCTCTCCGGACCATCTGTCCTCAGGGTTATCCGGAGGCATATAATACTCGGAAACCTCCTTCCTCTTCAGGTACCAGGCAAAGGCAAGCCCGAAGACAAGGCCCCCGAGATGGGCTGCATGGCCTATGCCGTCAGCTGTTTCAGCGACTGTCCCCATGAAAGAGATTATGAACCACATTACCGCGGCATATTTCATCTTCATCGGGATGAACATCACGAAGACGCGCATCTCAGGAAGCATGATGGCGGTTGCCCCAAGGATACCATAGATGGCGCCGCTTGCGCCAAGGGCAGGTACAGGGCCTATTATCCCGAGGATATAGGTAATCTGGTACAGGATTCCTCCGATAAGCCCTGCTGCGAAAAATAGGATAAGATATTCTTTTGCACTGATTTTTCTCTCCAGCACGCTTCCGAACAGGAAAAGGGCAAATCCATTGAAGAAGATGTGCTCAAATCCTCCATGAAGGAACATGCTTGTGACAAATCTCCATGGCTCTTGGAATGCCAGTTCAGGTTCAAACCAAAAAGTCTCAGTGAATGCCGGGCTCATTAGCTGGAAAATGAATGCAATGCCTATGATGGCAAGTAAGGCTGTAGAAATGTTCATATGATAACCTGTTGATGAAAAATCATTTATAACCATCGCAGGGCGATGATTGCGATGTCATCAACCTTGGGGACCAGCACTTTTCCGTTTTTTTCTATTTTTCCTTTTGAGATCCTGTCCTGGACCTCCTTCATCAGCTTTTTCACTATTGCTTTCGGGTCTTTTGATGCTCCTATGAGCTCTTTCAGGTCTTTTGAGCCTGAAGCATCAGTCACATAGCCTTCTGTGGTGATCAGGTAGAGGTTATCGGAAAGCCCGTCTGATGCAAGGATGACCATCTCCCCTTTCTTGAGCTTTCCTTTTTTCATGTGGAGCTCGATGTCCACTCCTGAAGGGCCGAGAACAGAGGTAACAAGGTTCCTGAAGCTCAGGAATTTCAGAAGGGAATCCCCGCTATTCACAGGCCTGCCCAACGGTATTTCCATCCCGATTTTCCCTTTGCTTATGCCATAGATAGGGGAATCCCCTACGCTGGCCATGATGAATGATCCTTTTTTATCGATGAAAACAAGGGCAAGGGTGGTCAGCCCATGGCTTATCTGCCGGGTGGCAGCGATCACTGCTTCCTTTACTGCCTTTTCTGTAAGCTTTTTTGTCTTAAGGGTTTCAAGGATGGTTATCGCAGCTATGGAAGATGCAGATGCGGCCCCTGGTTCGCCGCTCACCCCATCCAGAACTGCAAATATCACCTTGTCATCTGTGTAGGCAAATGCAGAATCACCGCATTCCTCATGGCCTTTCTGCACAATTGCGTAGAAGTCGCACAATTTGCCTTTCTCACCGCATTCATCCTTGTCCTTGATATTGTTCCCAAGAAGAAGCTTTTCCATCAGATAGCCCCCATAATGACCTTATATGGAGCATCTGTCTTTATTGATATCTGCGAGAAGTGCGTTCTTGATGCCTTGTAACGCTTTTTCCTTATTCTTTCCAGGATTGCCTGCATGGGCGACAGTTTACCGGATCCCTTGATCTTGCACAATGCATGGATATTGTAGTAGTATGGAGGCATTCCGATTTCATGTTCCATAAGCTTCAGCATGTTGGCTATCTCATCCTTGTTGCTGTAGGACCTCATGTCATTGATGTATTTCATGTCTGTCAGG
>SMTZ1_10005503_pt1 | contig 12735 bp, 13 predicted proteins | sample DeeMarSWOR136_30_FD_25667 | JGI IMG/M metagenome (IMG submission 25667) | reverse complement strand
AGGATGGTACATGGAGGAGATTGCAGCGCTTTTTCTGGGCATCGGTCTCGTCTCAGGATTCATTGCACGAATACCGCCTTCGAGGATAGCAGTGAGTTTCATAAATGGTGCTAAAGACGTCCTGAATGTGACACTGATCATTGCTGGAGGACGCGCCATTCTTATCATATTGAATGAAGCTGTTGTGTTGGATACCATTCTTAAAGCTACGGCGGGATTGATTTCTGCAGCTCCCAGCATAGTGACTGCTCACTTGATGTTTTTTACTCAAGCGGTTATCAATTTTTTCATCCACTCTGGAACTGCCCAGGCCGCTCTGACCATGCCCGTCATGGCTCCTTTGAGTGACCTGGTGGGAATCACAAGGCAGACAACTGTGCTGGCCTTCCAGATGTGTGAAGTGATAAATCCTGTGCTGCCGACATCCGCAGTGACTATGGGTGTCTTGGGAGTGGCCAAGATCCCCTGGGAAAAATGGGCAAAATGGTTCTTACCGCTAATGATAATTCTGATTGTCTTTAGTTTGATTTCGCTTGTTCCGCCGATCCTTATGGATTGGGGGCCATTCTAACCGTTGTCAGACCAGAATTTACTTTTTCTGGTTCCAAGTTTTGGGCAAACAATTTTTTCTCATTTATTGCCTCTTACCAGGGTGAGTTTCGACAGAAAATATGAAGAAAACTTCAAAGATATTCCGAAGATTTATCAAATTGCGACCTGTCGGGCTCGCATTGCATTTCCTTTTGTCAGAATTTCGCAGATAAGCCGGCCAGAAATGATATGTCATTTTTCTTGATGCCTTCTCCAATCGGTTTGTTGTCGTAATAGTCCATCAAGGTTATATTGACAGATAGACCTTTTGTGATAGCAGAGGACAGAATCATTTCATAGCGTAAGAAATAGTGGCTTAATTGCGAAAGATTTGCCTCCACATTCAATGCCTGTGTGATTTCTGCAGACTCGCTTATTTTCCAGGTGAATTGATCCCCCAGAGCGATACCCGTAAAGCTGTCTGTTTCACCTGAATCATAATACCTGGTGAAAACTTCTAATATTCCGGACCTTAAGGAAAACTGGATTTTCTGTGAAACGATAACTTTGTATCCGACTCCAATGACAGGGAAAATCCTGTAGCTTAAGTTCTTGAATCGGTCCCTTAGTCCAGTAATGTTAAAATAGGAAAAAATCCTAGCTGTATGATTCCAGTGTATCTGACTTTCCAATCCCATCGACTCAGCGTTGGTGATATCTTTCGCTTTGCTTGAGAGAAAAAAGGCTCTGTTGGCAATCGACATCAATCTGGAGAGTGACCCTTTAGCGGATAAAGTCAGTGAGAAATTTGCCGTATCCGCATTTCCCCTTACCAGCGCGATTGCTATGGACGCATCTCCGCTCCATTTGTTGCTGGTCACGTCCTTTTCTTCTCCCCATAATGAAAACACAAGAAAGAGGCTTACAATTCCAGAGAAGAGAGTTCTTATGATGTTGTGCAATGGATTATCTCCTTTCACTTAAACACGTATCAAGAGCATCATTGAAAGGGGAAACCATGTAGACAATTTTCATGTTATTTCCTGATGATTCCCCAAGAGAGGCTATCATACCCGCGCTGTTCTTTATTACAAAAATTTATTTCAGCAGGATTGACCTCATCCAGAAGACAAACATCCCGCTGAGCCCGCCCAGGATCGGACCCCAGACGATCTCCAGCACAGTCAGAGTCAAATTCCAATCCTTGAAAAGAGAATAATTCGTAAATCCGTATACTGTGATGGCAAGAGTTCCACAGAGAGCGCCGATAAGGGCAGCTTCCCACAATTGACCCTTCTGTATGCCGTAGAGGACAAGGACCACAATGCATGTGACGACTAAAACCTGAGCCATTATGCCCGGAAATCCCTTGAACGCGATCTTTCCTCCGTCCATCCGAGCTAACGGTCTTATCCCATCTGCATAGGCTCGGCGAAAAGCAAGCAGATGCCAGAAGGCATCGATCGCGCTGGTAAAAAGAAAGGTCAGGAACCAGAGAAGAATATACCGAACGACATTCATTGCATCCTCCTCACTTTTTATTCTTGCGGCGTTGTCTTTTCCATTATTTATTTTTCTGCTCTATCTGTCAGAACGTCTGTCTGGAAATATCAAAAGGAGACGGTTATACCCGCAAGAAAATAATTGATCCAGGCGAAATTATAGACTTCATCAACGTCGGCTCCCCCTTCGAGAAGCCTGTATCCTGCTCTAAAAGACAGCCGATCATTGAGGTGATAACGAACTGCCATGGAAACATCCTCGGCTCTGCCCTGTCCGCCCGGTGACGCCAACGCATCTCCTTCAAACAGCAGACTCCATCTGTTTGCAATCTTCCAGTTGAAGTAAAAGTTGATGATAGGAACAAACCCGACATTGGTTTTTTCCGAGCTTTTGTTGTCCCCTGTAAGCTTTATAGAGGCATCTCTGATTTTAGCTGTGAAGCCGATTCCGATGATCCAACGCGAAGTGTGCTTGAGATCGTAGCGGTAGGTGATGCGATAGGAGTTGAAAGTGTATTTTGCCTTGAGATGTGACTGAGCTGGGAAGTTCTCGCCGTTAAAGTGAATCTCCTGGGCGGATTGGCCGCTGGCATTCAGACTTAGCGGAGCGAACAGCACTATAAGATTGTGTTTTTTTGCAAAGCGGTAACCCAGCCTTATGCGCAAGAAAAGCTTGGAGTCTGTCAAGAGATCATCAGTCAGAGAAAAAAGGGTGCCGGTCTCATTCGGGATGCGAACATCATTGTATGTCGAAGTCGCAATGCCCGTTTCAAGATCGAGATTGGCTTGGGAATAAGCCATCTGAGATGTTATTAAAAGAAAAAAAGAAGAAAATAGGGCAAATCGAAAAAGGGCTCGTTTCATCATTATTCTCCGTAAAGACCACATTATACATAAAATCATGCGGCTAAGGAAAATAGGTGCACAGAATAATGACGAATAAGAGAAATGTAGCAAAATTATGGACTCATTTTGCTATAAGATAGAGATAGAAAGGAAGTCGATAGACATAGAGCTTTAGGTTTAGAGTTGTTACAATATAGGAGCCAAAGTCAGAAAAAAAGGTATTGGGAACTTGAGAAGGCGAATAATGATAAAATCATGATCATTCTGGGTATTCACAAATGTTAATCATTTTTTGTTCCGATGGATTATAAGAAGAAATTCAACGAGAAATATAGGAACTCAAGATTTTGGTCTCGTTTTGAAAGAAAGCCCGATTTAAGAAACGCTAAAGTTCTGGATCTAGGATGTCAGACAGGGAGTCTGTGCGTTGATATGGCGTTAGCAGGTGCTGATAAAGTTGTTGGAATTGATTTAAACTCTTCGAGCATTCATTTTGCAGTGCGCAATTTAAAAGAGAATTATTCTTCTCTGCTCAACATCATTGAATTTGAGAATATGCATTTGGAAAATTACCCACATTTCCTATTCGATTATATCGTGTCTAAAGACACGTTAGAGCATGTGCACGATTTAGATAGAGTTCTTGAGGAAATGAAAAAAAGACTGAACACAGGTGGAGAACTCTATTTGGGATTTGGGCCTCTCTGGAAAAGTCCTTTTGGAGGACATCATAAAGGAGTCAAAAAATATATTCCCTGGATGCACTTATTGTTGAGCTCTTCATTATGCCGAAAAGTATATTCAAAAAAAAAGAGAGGTCATATGTACTCCAACTTGAACAAGCTAACATTTCAAGAATACGAGAGAATATTTCAGAAATCTGATTTTTCGATCGAATTCATTAAAATAAATAATAGCGAGAAGATTTTATCTAAAATGTTTTCTCAGTTCAGGAGGATTCCTTTTTTGAGGGAATATTTCACCTTTAATGTCTATTGCATCCTGAAAAAGAAATAAGGATCAGAATAAAATTTTGGTTTGTGCTGCTGTGAATAGATCGTCAGCAAACGCGTCAATCATGATCCAATTCTTCAAAACTAATCTCTCCGAGCGCTACACCAAGATTTCTTGAGTCTGGGACTCCGAGAATTTCATGAGGATTCCATGTTCTGCTGACTTCGAGGAACAGCAAAACGGTACGATGAAGTTCCTCGGGAAGATAATATTTTCTCGTTTGCCATCCATTGTTTCGCAGCGATATTTCCCCCAACAGTCTTTTCTCTTTGAAAAACTCTTTCATAAGAGAAATCTTCACGCGGACGGGATTCTTAGCGATGTCGTGATGTGAGGCATGCAAAGGGATAACAAGGACAGGATTCTCGATGGTGATCGATCGCCCAGCTCGTTGTTTTGACCAGTTGAATTGAAATCCAGAGGGATGCTTCTCTGTTTTATAAAAGCCGAAATTGTGCTTCAGATTGAAAACTTCTGTCCTTTGCTCCAGAGATAAAGCATGAGAAGAGTTCCACAGATGCAATCCCACAAAGACCACAATTAAGATCGATCCAAGAAATAATGAGAGTTTGTTGTGCTGCACCTCTTTTTTCTGTTCGACATCCTTTCTGTTGAGGCAAAAGGCGAGGGCCACGAACAGCCAGAAAATATATTTAATCTCAAAGCTTCCAATATAAGTGTGAAAGAAGAGATGGATGAAGTAGGATCCTAATCCTACAATCACTCCTATGAGCACATAGGGGTGACTTCTGTAAGAGGATTTGTTCAAAAGAAATTTAATCAAGTTGAAGCCTATCATTCCAAAAATCCACAGCATGACAATCATTCCGATCATTCCCAGCTCGGATCCGACCTGAAGAAAATAATTTTCTGCTGAATCCGCGTGTGGTTTTCGGACCTGTCTAGTCATTGCCAAGTAATTCGGGAGTTCAACAATGTAAGCTCCAACGCCAACCCCAGTGCAAGGAAAATCTTTGAGCATAGAAAGAGCTGATGTCCATTTCGGCCCTCTGTAGTGGGATATTGATTCCAGAGTTCCTTGATCAACCATGTTTCTTAATCGAGAAACAGAGATCATTTCAGGCTTGTTGTGTTGGATTGTTATATAGAGAACGGATGTGACGATTATCACCACAATGAGAAATCCTGAGATTTTTGCTGCGTTCAGGTGCAGGATTGATTTGCCCTTCAAAATCCACAAGTGGCGAAAATAGAAAAAGAAAAAAACAAAGACTGATATCAGCGAGCTGACCAAGCCAATTTTAGATCCTGTGTGGAAAATCAAGACTATCGCCATGAATATGCATATGAAGTAAAGAATTCTTAGCGTTCCCCTAAAATTGAAAATGACTCCTAAAATGAAAGGTGTCATCAGGGCAAGAAAGACTCCCAAAGAGAGAGCATCTCTAAAGGTGCCATTCACAAGGTTGAGTTCAATGTTTATCAGATTTTTCCCCATATCTTGATTGAATATACTTTGATACATTCCAAAGCTCATCGATAATAACGCACTGACTCCTAAGACAACGGCGGCCTTTTTGATGATATGTTTGGACGAAAAGAAATTTATCATCAGGAAGAAAAAGAAGAATCCTGTGATGTAATTCAAAGATGTAAAAACAACGCTCATAATGGCTCCGCCCGAAGAAACTCCAATCACGTTTGTTGTTAATTCATAAATGGAGTCGGAATGAAATGGGAAAAAATTAGCATATCTGAGAGAAGTCACTATGGCAGAGAAAAGGATCAGCAAAGAAAAAAGCAACATGGGCCGAAAAAGCCTATGGTTAAAAGTGAACTTCCGCCTTGAAAATGCTGTATGGAGAAAGAATCCCAGAAAATAGAAAAGAAACAGGACCAGAGCTGTAGGGGCATGAGGAGTGTTTTCATTGATGCCAAAAAAGTAAGGGAGACTGTTTATTAAGGGAATAAAGAAGATGAACGATAAAGTGCCCAGCTCGAAGTTGATGAGAGTCAGGGAGAAGACGACGAAGAGAATAGGAATGAGCACAATCTGAAACTTTAGGATTAGAGGGACATACTTAAGATAAAAGACATACAGCCCAGCGATGTAGAAAACGGAAAACAGGAGGAAAAGAATTTGAACACTGTTTTTTCTCGGCATTCCTTCAGGAGTCAAGGATCGGCTTTTTCTGGATGTCAGAAGAAAATGTGCTTCATCCTTAGATAAGGGACTTGACTGTCATTTTATAACGCAGGCAAATGTTGAAAGTCAATGACAGTCGCGTATTGGAAATTCCTTTTGTTTTTTAAATTCAAATCTAATATATTATTTATTCTGCTCATGAGTTGTTTGAATTTTGTTGCTCAGGATTGTCTCTGATATGGATAAACGTCTGCAAAAGATTTTAAAGGATAGGGGCCCGATTAAAAAAATCGGCGTCATCGGGATGGGCTATGTTGGCATTCCTTCCGCGGTAATCTTTGCCAATTCTACTGGATATGATTTTGTATGGGGTTTTCAGAGAGATTCTGTTCCCTCAGGTTACAAGATAGACATGCTCAATAAGGGAGAATGCCCCATTTCTGGAAAAGAACCAGGACTTCAAGAACTTATCAAGAAAGTTGTTCAAGAAGAAAAGTTCAGATGCACTTCAAATATGATTAGAATAGGCGATGTTGATGCGGTGACTATTGCTGTAGATACAGCGTTTCAGGATAAAGATAGGCTTCTAGCCGATTATGATTCCCTCATAGACAGTTTGAGAAAGACAGGCAAGCATATGGCAGAAGGAACATTGGTTGTGATCGAATCGACAGTGACTCCTGGCACAACAGAAGGAATTGCCCGAGATATTCTGGAAGAAGAATCGGGGATGCGGGCTGGGATAGATTTTTTCCTTGCTCACGCGCCAGAACGGGTGATGCCTGGAAGACTGCTAAAGAATATTCAAGAATATGATCGCGTGGTTGGCGGTATTGATGACAGCAGCACTGAACGGGCCAGAGAGCTATACACTCCTATACTCACCAAGGGAAAGGTTATTCCCATGAGTGCCACAGCCGCAGAAGTTTCGAAGACGGCAGAGAATGCTCTTCGAGACCTTCAGATTGCTGCGGTCAATGAGCTGGCTCTGTATTGCGAGAATCTGGGCATTAATTTTTATGATGTAAAGGAAGCCATTGACAGCCTAAAGGGAGAAGGAATCAGCAGGGCTGTTCTTTTTCCTGGGGCAGGTGTGGGAGGCCACTGTCTGCCAAAAGACTCCTATCATCTTGTGCGGGCATTGGCAGAGAGGGGAGTGAGATTGGATTTTTCGGCGAATTCAGGATCGCTTTTTTTGCTTGCTCGAAGCATCAACGATTTTATGCCAAGACACATGTACAACCTCACAATTTCTGCACTGGAGAAAGTGGGCCAATCTCCCAATGGCGCTAGAATTGGGATACTGGGATGGGCGTACAACAGGAACACGGACGACCCCAGGAATACTCCTGCTGAGCCATACAGAAATTCCATGTTGAAACGTGGAGCAGAAGTTAAGATTCATGACCCTTATGTCAAGAGCTATGGGGATATTCACATATCGACAGATTTGGATGCTGTCCTCGGTGGTATGGATGTCATCGCCATTTTCACTGCCCATGATGATTATATCGATCTGGATCTTGATAAGATTAAAAGATTATCAGGAAAGAATTGCCCGGTGATCGTGGACGGTCGGAATATCATTGATCCGGATGTGGCTATCAAAAAAGGCTTTGTTTATAGGGGCGTTGGCCGGGGCGATAAAAACAATCAGGATTTTGAATAATTTTTTCGAGTGTAACCTCGCCGAAACCGGAAAAGATCTATAGGAAAACAATGATTATTATTATGGGATTTATAAAACCTCTTTAGTCTTTGATTCTGATTTCTTGTATTTCTTCCCGCAGTTTGTGCAAACAGAATCCTCATGAGATTCTGGTGCAAGAGAGAAATCGAGTTTCGTCCCACAGTAACACATCCACCCCTGGATTTCCGCAGGGACACCGTACACAAGAGCATAATCTGGAACATTTTTATCGATCAATGATCCAGCGCCAACGAACGCATATTGACCGATTATCGTTCCGCAGAGAATCGTGGAATTTGCACCAAGACTGGCCCCTTTTTTCACTAAAGTCTTCTGGTATTGGTCTTTGCGGGGCAAGTGACTTCGAGGATTTATGACATTAGTAAAAACCATTGAAGGGCCGCAGAAGACATCATCTTCAAGAGTAACGCCCTCAAAAACAGACACGTTGTTCTGGATCTTGACATTGTTGCCGATAGTTACGTTGGGGCCGATGACGACATTCTGTCCGAGATTGCAATTTTTTCCAATTTTCGAATTCTTCAGCACGTGACAAAAATGCCAGATTTTTGTTCCTTCCCCGATCCTGACGTTCTCATCGATGTAGGAACTTTCGTGAACAAAATACTTCATTGCTTAAACGGATCTATGTGCTGAGGGCTTCCGTTTTTCTTAAGGGATTTCTGGCAAGCCTCGAGTACTTTTAACACTCTCAATCCATTGTGTCCATCTGTCAGAGGCGTTTTCCTTGAAGTCAAACACTCGATGAAATGTTGGCATTCTAATTTGAGGGGCTCGGTTTTGGCCACAGAGATAGGGATAGCCTGCTTGCGCTGAGAAATGGGTTTGTTCTCGATCCAATCGATCTTGTGATTGAAGGAGAGGAGCTTATTCTTGGATTCTGTATCATCGAAAACCAGCATGCTTCTGTCCCCAATAACACAGAGCTTTTGTTCCTTGTAAGGATGCAGCCAGGAGACGAAAATATGACCCTTAGATCCGCTGGGAAAATTCAAGTTGGTGACGGTTACATCGGTGATGTCCGGATCAAGGTAATTCCCTCCGAATGCAGATACTTCCGATGGCATTTCTCTCAACAGGAAGAGCATAACCGAAATATCATGAGGAGCAAAACTCCAGAGGATATTTTCCTCCATGCGGAACTTGCCGAGGTTGAGGCGACTTGAATAGATGTATTGAATTTTTCCAAGAATTCCCTCCTGAATCATCTTATTGAGCTTGATAATAGCGGGATGGTATTCCAGAATATGACCGACCATGAGGATTCTGGATCTCTTTTCTGCCAGATCAACAAGGTGTTCTCCTTCTCTGTAGCTTAGAGCCATAGGCTTTTCCACAAAAACATCCTTATTTGCAAGAAGGGCCTGACTGGCAAGTTTGTAATGAGTGGCGGCAGGTGTTGCGATTGCGACAGCTTCGACTTCAGGATCGTCTAAAACGGCTCTAAAATTATTATAGAGAGGAATTTCTGGGTATTTTTTGGCACAGTCATTGAGTTTTTCTTCATCCAGATCGCAGACAGAAGAGAGCGCTTTTAGCTCATGAAAATTTCGCAAGAGATTTTTTCCCCAGTGGCCGTTCCCTATAACTGCGATATTCCTTTTCATTTCAATACTTTAGAGAAATGATTGACAGAGAGTCTGTTTTTGAATTGACTCTGTCATTTTAGCCATCCTCTTCTTCTTTGTCTATTCCTTATGATGAATAGGGAGATAAAAGCTTGATATCTCCCCAAATTGATCTGGGATATTATTGAATGTATCTTATATATAATATTATGATAAAAAGATGCAAATACATTTTGCCGTTTCGCATACATCAATGAGATTTTTTCATCTAAGAAAGCAACTCACTTATGATTAAAAAACTAAAGACACGTAACTTTCAATATGTTTTTATCGATTTTTTCGATGTGACGTTAGCATCATTGATGCTTATTCTGTTGTTTCCTGGATTTGCAATCATCGGCTTAGTCATCAAATTGGATTCGGCCGGAAGAATTCTATTCAAACAGCTTCGTGTGGGGAGAAATGAAAAGACTTTTCAGATGCTCAAGTTCCGCACGATGGTTGGTGATGAGCTTCCGACTGTTCGTTACCGCAGGGACAAAAGGGGTGAAATAGAGCCAGTGATCAAGGTTAGAAATGACAGCCGAGTAACTCGTGTGGGTAAATTTCTGAGAAAATACAGCCTGGATGAATTACCCCAACTCATAAATGTCCTGAAGGGTGAGATGAGCCTTGTCGGGCCAAGACCTCCTGTTCTCGAAGAAACAAAAATATACGATGCCTATCAAAAGAGACGCCTTAAAGGCAAACCTGGTCTGACTGGACTTGCACAGATCAGCGGCCGTACTGATTTGGATTTTAACATAATCGTGAAACTCGATATCGAATATCTCCAAAACCGGTCTGTTTGGCTCTATTTAAAGATCTTAATCCTCACAATTCCCTATTTTATTCTCGGGAAATCGTCTTATTAGCCCTCTCATTCCTCAGTTCCAAATATCCGATGACATACATTCTATCCCAATGCGTCAACTTCATTCTATTAGGGGCGGTTTTCCTACGAGTCTAAAAACTCTTTTATCTTTTTAGCGATAGAACATCTGGGTTTTTCATAGGGAACAAATGTGCGGTTCTCAATCTCTTGAAGGATATTGGGAAGAGTCGACAATTGGGAGCACCATGTCAGATGTCCTCTTTCAGCAAAAACACGGAGTATTTCCTCCTGATGAAGATCATATCGGTCAGGATTGCTGACTCCGATCACCTTGGCTCCTTTTTCTAAGGCTTCGATTACTGTACCCAATCCTCCGTGGCATATCACGATTCTGGCTTGATGAATATAGCAATCGAGCGAGGAGGCGAATCGAAAATATTCCATATGATCGGGGATATAATTTCCCCGTCCAATCTGGGCAATCACTTTTTCGTTGAGCTCGCCGGAGATTTGGTCTATCATGCAAATCAAATCATCAAAATCTGTCGTTCCAACCGTAACAAAGATCATACTGCTGTCCTTAAAGCAATCGTCCTCTATACAAAGCTTTAGGATAGCCAATCCTTAACTCTGGCCATTGAACGAAAAAGAGATGGGCTATGCGATACAGGATCTTTCCAGAAAGAGAAAGAGATGTCACTCTTGAAGCTGTTTCGACAAAAATGACTCGTCTCCCCAATAATCTGGATAATACACTCACTGGGACCGCAATAGATGGACCAGAGCTGAGCACGGCATCAGGTCGGAATCGGCGTAAGACCTGGAGTGATTCCCAAGTACAGCGTAAAGTCTTAAAAATATCTTTTATCCTGTGAAGCTTCTTGTCACGAGGGCGCACAACTCGAAAAACTTGGCCTTTTTTCCTGATTTTGTTTTCTGAAATCGCATCGTCATGGGCAAGAAGGTAACCGTATATAAAATTCATCTCCATCATATCGACAAGAGTGAGCATTTCTTTTGTGTGTCCGCCTTCTCCCAAAACAACAAGAATTTTCCTGTTCATCTTTGCTCAAGACCTGTAAAAATTCGTCGATGTAACATTGATATCATTTTCTATAAGCAGCAGAGGTCATGTCAATTTTTTTCCGCCGAAAAAGAAAAAATGCCAAAACGTAAATTGTGCTTGAGATCCACATCTTTTACTCCTTGACTTTCCCGATACAATCGAAATATACCTAAGAATGAGCGAGCTCGATCATAAAGGGAAAAAAGTGTATGACGTATCTATCTGCATCATTACTTACAAAAGGCCCGAATTGCTGAGAAAATTGATCCAGAGCTTGCAGGATCTCGATACTGAACTCAATTGTGAAGTCGTAATCGTTGATAACGATAGAAATGAAAGTGCTCGGGATACAGTAAACAGCTTAAAGAATGAAATCAAATTGCCTTTGCACTATCATGTCGAACCTGAACAGAATATATCGCTTGCAAGAAACTCGAGTGTAAGGAATGCTATGGGGAAATGGATAGCTTTTGTGGATGATGATGAATATGTGGATCCTGATTGGCTTAACCATTTTGCAGGAACACAAAAGAAATTCAACGCTGACGTGCTGTTCGGTCCTGTTGTCTTCCATTTTGATGAGAAGACGTATCACTGGAAAAAGACTTTATTCATCAGAAAAAATATGCCCACAGGATTCAGGATTAAAAATATACGGCATGTCAGCACAAACAACTGTTTCATAAAGAAAGAAATCTTGCTGAGGGAGAAAGGACCATTCAACAGAGATTTTGGTTTGTCAGGAAGTTCTGACGTAGAACTTTTTGATAGAATCCTGAAAGGCAAAGCGAAGCTGATCTGGTGCAATGAAGCGGCTGTTCATGAGATAGTCCAGCCCCGCAGGACAAAAATAGACTATCTGATAAAAAGACACTTCAGATTGGGGAACTGCAAGACGAAATTCTATCTCCATAAAAACAAAGGGATAATGGGTTTTATGAAAGTATTTTTTATTGTGATTCTGAGGAGTGTAGGAGAGATAGGGATATCGACCTTATGCTTCGTAAAAAACATTTTTTCTCGTCCCAAAGACATACCATCTTGCTTCTTTAGAATTCCCAAAATTGCGGGCTATTTCTTTGGTTTGACGAAAATAGACTATGAATTTTACATGCATGAGAATGGATAAGACTTCTCAATGCTTGTATTATACAAAGGGAAGTTTAGACTTAAGGCTTCTGCCTTTTTCTTTGCTGATAGATCATATCAAAAAAGATGGAAAATAAATACGCTATCTGGAGCTTGAGCAGCACCTGTAATTTCAATTGTGTTTACTGCACGAATTACAAGCATCGCAAAGAGTACTTAAAGCCTTCCCAAAAAATAAAACAATATTTTGAGTTTTTGATCAGACATTTCCGAGAGCCAAACTGGATTTTGTACAAAACAAAAAAAGAACTTTTCAATAAAAGAATGTGTTTGAGTGAAGAGAGCATACAGAAAGCTGTTGATGCTTTTGAAAGGACTGGCCCGTGGCTGATTAATTTTTCGGGTGAGGGAGAACCTTTCTGTTTTG
>SMTZ1_10005502_pt1 | contig 12735 bp, 6 predicted proteins | sample DeeMarSWOR136_30_FD_25667 | JGI IMG/M metagenome (IMG submission 25667) | reverse complement strand
GTCGACATGAGCGACGAAGATGAAAAAATCAAAGGCACACTCAAAAAAACCCAGGAACTCCTTATTACCAAATTCGGCCACGAAATTGACGCCTATATCCAAACACCCGTCCCCCTTGGTGAAGCCTTCAAAGGCTTTGCGGCCGAACTTGACAACGTCATCGTCACCATGCTCAAAATCTGCCTCCTCGGCCAAGGCGGGGACGGCAAATCCACCATGCTCAAACTTCTCACCGCCGACAGTATCCCCGGCGATTACTACCCCACCATCGCCGTTGACATCGAAACACTCCAGGGCGTCCGCTTCGGTCCCTACGAACTCGCCGTCTGGGATTTTGCAGGCCAAGACCGCTTCCGCAGCCTCTGGAACTACTACCTCCGCAACGCCGACGCCGTCTTACTCGTCACCGACTCCACCCTCAAAAACGTCCTCGAAACCCGCGATATCCTTGAAATCGTCCGCAAAAACTCTCCCTCTTCCATAGTCTGGTCCATCGCCAATAAACAAGACCTTCCCGGTGCCCTCGCCCCCAAACTCGTCCAACGCATCCTCGGAGTGCAAGCCTACGGATTGGTCGCCATCGATCCCCGCTACCGTGAAATCCTTTACAAAATCATTCTCGGTGCTGTGGCAGAAGCAACCACAGACTAGCGGAAACTCAAAAATCCTCATTATTCTTGCGAAAAATTGCAGAAAGCTACAACCTGAAACCTCGGAATTCCGGAACCGACAAACAAGTTAAATACGGGAATCCAGATAGTCAAAACCGAGTGTTAACGGGTCACTTTAAAACCCATAGCTACAGAACCTATTTGAATAAACGGGAGTTTGAAAGTATGCCAAAAGGTCTAAGCATATGCAGGTGGGACGACAAGGTCGGGCTTCGTATCGTTGGGGTGTACCCTCGTAATCTTGAAGTTTCTGAAGATGATATGTTGCGAGTATTCACTGCCCATGCGATGGGTAAACCCGAGGCTGGGTTTCTCACGATGACGCTTGAAGGAACGAATCTGGCGGTGAGTAGTTTTTACACCGGGATTCTTCGAGGTCGTGATCAGTTCTGTATTATGTTGTTTATGGAGCTGGATGAGGAGCCACGTGCGTATGAGGAGGGGTTGACGCTTGCGTCGAGTGAGATTGTGGAGAATATTGGTGAGCCCGAGTTTGTGGAGTATTTAGGTGAAGTATTTGAGAAGCTGAAGCGAATGGTGGAGCTGTCGGTGGAGCAGCGGCTTGCCAAAGTCTTCGTGGATCAGGAGACCCGATTACTCTTGCACAAGTTGGCTAGGGGTGGAATTTCAGCCGAGGAGTTACGAGAATGGCTTGAGCTGCAGACCGGGAAGCACTATCCAGACTTAGGCCTGGTAACATTGCCCTTATTGCGTAGTGGGCTAGTAGAAGAGGATTGGATTAACGCTGTTTCTGATAACTGTGTCTTTTTGGTCAATGACTTACTCGGGGCACGGTTTCCACCTGAACAATCACTAAAATTAGCCAAGGGTGGCGGTTTGAACAAACAACAGTATGCCGAATATGAGACACGAGTGAAGGGCTTTTTCGAGGAGTATCAATGGACTGAAGAAGATACGATTATGATTGGCCAGCTGCTGCTTGATCCTGATATCTATGATGTAACAAAGACCCTACGACGGAAAATCGCACATAAATCCGAGCTGGTTGGTGTCGTTGAGAAGGAAGCATCGCTAGATAATGTGTTACGTCGATTAGAGCAGGTGCAAGTGATTACGAAGATGGGTGAGGATACTGTTGAGGTGTCAGCCAACGATGACCCCCTGATTATGTTAACCGCTGATGTGCACTTTGAGTCCTTTTTCCCTGAGTTTCTGGTACTCCGTATCCAGGAACGCTTAGAGGCCAAGGACATTCATCCAGATATCGCCAAACGCCATCTTGAGCTTCTCAGTGAGATGTACATGCGTATGCGTGAGAAGATGAAGGAACGCAAGAAACGGAAGAAGGAAGAGGGTGAAGAAGAACTTCCCGAGATGGAAGCTGAAATGACTCCACCTCCTGAACTTGCTGAGACAGAAGCTCCAGAAACCACTGAGTTACTTGAAGTTGATGAGAAAGAAGCGAAGCGGATCAAGAAGGAAGAAGAGAAGGCGCGGAAGGCTGAGGAGAAGCGGCTGAAGGAGGAGGAGAAGCGGCAGAAGGCTGAGGAGAAGCAGAAGCAGAAGGAAGAGGAAGAGGCGCGGAAGGCTGAGGAGAAGCAGCGGAAGGAGGAGGAGAAGCGCCTGAAAGAGGAAGAGAAGCAGCGGAAGGAGGAGGAGAAGCGCCTGAAAGAGGAAGAGAAGCAACGGAAGGAAGAAGAGAAGCAGAAGCAGAAGGAAGAAGAAGAGGCGCGGAAGGCTGAGGAGAAGCAGCGGAAGGAAGAAGAGAAGCGCCTGAAAGAGGAAGAGAAGCAACGGAAGGAAGAAGAGAAGCAGAAGAAAAAAGAAGAGAAAGAAAAGAAGAAGGAAAAATAAGCGAAAGCTACCTAGATTCTCAATCCACTGCTCTTCAATCAGTAAGGGATCCTTGACGATTTGTGGCACTGATTTCACGTGCCGTTTCCCACGATTTTCGTACGATTTCAGGAAACTCGCTATTCTTTCGAATCCAACCAACAAGGAACCGTCTTGTCTTGGGATCATTTGGATAGCCGCTACCAAAGTCTCCATACTTTTGGTGGAATTCGCGTATCCGCTGGTCACGGCGAACCTTTGCGATAATTGAGGCTGCGGCAACGATAGGGTATGTTGAATCAGCTTTGTGTTCGCTGACGATCTTTCTCGGTGTGGTTAACTGTGAAAAAATAATTCGCCCATAACGTTCAGCATTCACATCCGAGGCATCTACATAAGCAACATCCCATTTGAGCTTGTTCAAAACCTTCGCCATCCATTCTGCCTCTAAGATGTTCAAACTACGCTTCTTTTTTCGTTCAGTGTCAATTTCCTTTGCACTAATCTCTAGCACTTCGACTCTATTGGCGAGGTTATGGACCCGCTGCGCAAGCAATTCACGACGACGAGCGCTTAACGTCTTTGAATCCCGAATCCCCCATTCAATAAGAGTATCTTCTTGGGACGAAGCTATCACAACTCCAGCAATCACTAGGGGTCCGATGACAGGACCTCGACCTGCTTCATCGACACCCACAATTTGATGCGTCAATCACAACACCAACCTAGTTATTCTCTTTGTTCCGAAACCATTAACAATTACTCAGGCTTATTAGTTCTTACTTACTTTGCTTGCTTGTGGCGCTTATGACAGAGTGTAAGTATCCTGAAATCTGGCTCAGTATTCTCGATGGAAAGTTCCGAGTATCCTCGCGGTTACCTGCCCCTGCAAAGGTTCCCGAGGATTTCAGATGTATAACTCCTGAAGGAGAGACCACACCGATCTGTGTTTCACCATTATATGAATCCATTCACGACGCTAAGGGTCGTGCTGCAGCTCTCCAAGCTGATCTCCAAAGACAGGGCTGTAAGGTGATGTTTTTCTTCGAGTTACGACCTGCCGTTGTTGGTGATCCCCACTCTGAAGGCTAGCTTGATTGTCTGACTCTGGTGCTTCCTTTTTTATCGTTGCCTGAACCTTTTGTGAACGCCGGCGGATAACAATTCGGTAAAGCACATAACCGACAAAGAAGATGAGGAGAAATGCCAGGATAACCGTTTCAAAGAAATCAATGATATTGAGCAAAACTAATCCTAATAGCCACCCCGCGAGGCCCAGAATTAGATACCGCGGTAAACAACCCAAGAACGTGAGGAGGGTATAACGTTTTGGATCCGATCGAATGGCTCCGTACAATAATGAGACTACTGAGAGGGGAATAACTGGGACCGCACGGGCAGTGAATAAGAAGATTTCATCCCGTGAAGACTTCTCCAAACTCTGTCGTGTATATTCAATTTCCTCAATTGAAGTCCCAAGGTATTTGCCATATCGTTCAATGATGGGGTAACCACCAAAGTAAGCGATGCCATAGGCAAAGAACGATCCAATAGTGGCCGCAAGGGCTCCAACAAACATAACGCTAAACAGGATGACAAGAAGCGCTTGCACCGGATCTAACCCAATGGTTAGAATGGCTCCCGCTGCCATTGGAACTAAGGGTGAAGGAATCGGTGCGATAAAGGTCTCAATCATTACACCGATGAAGACGCCAAGAGGACCTAAGGCATGGACCCATGAGATTAGGAGCCACATGAGGCCTTCAAGCCACGCATCAACAGTCTGTAACCAGGCAAAGAATTGATCAATAAACAATTACAGTCTTCCTCACACACTATTAGACCTGAAGCGCTAGCTTATTCACCAGGATGCTTACTCATAATTTCTTCCCGTGAAGGAAACTCTGGATCATCAACTATTGAGATGGTTCCATATCGTCCTGCTGATAGTTCCATTTCCCCGCGAAACGTTTTGATGAACCCGTTTTCAACTTCAACAATGGCTCCTTCATCGACCATGTCGATATCATCGTTCCATAATGAGAGCTTGATCGTGCCGGTTTCATCACCCGCTTGAGCCGTGGCCACTCGGGCTTTGCCATAGCGTGTCTCCACATCTCGAACGGGCTCTAAGGAAAGGATACGCAACCGGATGTTAACACTTCGGGATGCGGAAGTTAATTCATGGACTTTCATTTTTTAGAACCTACGTAATTGGAAGTTACCATGGATGTATCAAGGCACACTTTTTAAGCTTGTAGGAATGCAAGATTCTGAGGAAAAGAAGGGGCTATTGATGTCGAAGGCGGCTGCTGCTCCCGCAACTCCGTTTCAGGTCTTGGCAGATGTTTCTGAGACTATTATGGGAACCTCGGGTCGTTTAGAAAAAATGGATCTGGCTGGGGTGTTCCTAGCAAATTTATCGGTTGATGAGACTGAAATTGGGGCCTTACTCCTTATTGGGCGTCCTTTTCCACGGACTAGCCAACGGACGTTGGCTCTTGATTGGAAAGCCCTCAATCAGATTCTCCAAGAGCTTCTTCACCCATCGCGTGAATTGTTAAATGAACTCTTTGCACAATCAGGAGATATTGGTGAAGTTGTATACCAATTGTATCTTCGCTCGGGAGCTATCCGGCAATCGACATTGTTTACAACGCCCTTGACAATACAGGATGTCCATTTCACTTTTACCGAAATCGCTGATGCGCAGGGTCCGGGGTCCCGAAAAAGAAAAACCACATTGCTCCGAGCCTTATTCACACGTGCCTCACCGCTAGAGGCGAAGTATATCGCAAAACTGCTAGTGGGGGATCAACGGATCGGTTTCAGCGCTGGAATGTTGGAAAGTGCAATAGCCCGAACGCTGAATATACCTCTGGACCTGGTTCGCCGTGCGAATATGCTTACAGGTAATATAGGTGAGGTAACACGGAGGGCTTTTCATGAGGGCTCTGAAGGGTTGGAAAAGGTGGAGCTTTGCGCGTTCGTTCCCTTGCTTCCTATGTTGGCCGCACAAGCCGAAGATGTCAAAGAGGCCCTGAAAATTCACGATGGAACATCAGCTTTTGAAATGAAGCTGGATGGCGCCCGTGTTCAGATTCACCTACAACGAGCTGTCAACCAGACCCAGATACGCATTTACAGTCGCCGGTTGACCGAGGTCACGGAAAGCCTTCCTGATCTGGTAGAATTAGTTGCCAACCAAGTTAGTTTGCAAAGTTGTATCCTTGAAGGGGAAGTGCTGTCACAAGGACCCGACGGACGTCCTCATCCCTTCCAATATCTAATGCGACGGTTCCGACGAGTTCGCAACCTTGAAGAAATGATTGCAGAAATTCCTGTCACCTTGTACCTGTTTGACTTATTAATGGAAGACGGAAATGTCCTCATTGACTCACCCTACCAAGTCCGTCGAAAGCGCCTCGAGAAGGTTAGTGGCGCTATTAACCTAGTTGAGCAACTTGTGACCTCCGATTTCTCAAAGGCCCAATCGTTTTTTGATAAAGCCATCGAGGCTGGGCATGAGGGTCTTGTTGCAAAACGCTTAGACAGCACCTATCAGCCTGGTAAACGGGGAAAGGCTTGGTTGAAGGTTAAACAAAGTATGGAAACCCTCGACCTGGTGATTATTGCAGCTGAATGGGGAACGGGACGACGGCATCGATGGCTGAGTGATTATCATCTTGCCGCGCCGGACCCTGAAACTGGAGAGTGTCACATGCTTGGAAAAACCTTCAAGGGGCTAACGGATGCGGAATTTGAAGAGATTACCCAACATCTCCTAGATCTCAAGATTGAACAACATGGGGGCATTGTCACAGTACACCCACGGATTGTGGTCGAAGTTGAATACGATGAGATTCAACAAAGCCCTACGTACAAGTCCGGCATGGCGCTTCGCTTCGCACGAATTAAACGACTACGCTATGATAAAGATCCGAATGAAGCTGACACCATCCAACGTGTACAAGAGCTCTACGATTCACAGTTCCAACGGAAGGCGGCAACTAACCGGGTTGGTCGCACTGAATAGTGTTGTCTTCTACAATCTGGTTTCTCAACTTCGCAGGCGAATTTCCTCTGACGCGGAAACCCAACGTGGTCCTAACGTTTGATTGAATAATGCAATGTAACTTGCTTGGTCGCTGACAACTGCAACGATTTCCCCCTGATTCCCATAGGTAGGCGCGATGAGAACTTCTTCCCCATCCCTGGATCCACCGTAGAACTCCATATTCGGGTTATCCCAGATTCGGATATTCCCTTGTTGTAAAAGTTTCTGGGCACTAGCCAACTGTTTTTCTCCATCAAACGTGGTAATTATATGTACACGGCTTTTTGGTTGAATTTTACTAAGTTCCGTTACTGGCACCTCATCAAACGAGGGATATACCAATGTAATCGTTTCATCAACTCTACGAAACATGTCTAACAAATGGTTTTGAATCCCTTCGCAGGTAACAATACGCCAAGTTCGCTCAGCTTCAGCTGGTTCTAGTTTTGTAAGCGTATCCCATAGACCGATAAGAATTTCTTCCGTTTGACCTGCCTGTGTTCGCAAGCGGTCTAGAGTTGGCTCGGTTTGTGCCGAGAAGAGTTGCAACGAGTTCACAGCTGTTGTCTCGGCAGTCTTAGCTCGTGTATTAATTTCTTTTGCCAGAGTCTGATAATCAGATTTCAAAGTCTGGCGTTCTTTACTCAGGGTACGACTAATACGCCTCCCTGTTTGTTGAGTTTGAGTCACTAGTCCATCCTTAGCGTTCTCCAGAACTTGAGTGATGGATGTAATGAAGGATTTGTTCTTTTGCTGAAGATCTGTTGATGTTGTACCTTTCAAACTCTGTAGGCTTTCCTTCGTTCGACGGATACTATCCTGGATTGCCCGCTTTAATCGAGATTCAGTTAAACCTATCGATTTGGTTTGGCTTTGCAGAGCCTTTTCCGCTTCCTGTCCTATCTCAGTTTTAAGGGCCTGATTCCCTTCTTCTATTAATGTCTTCGAATTCGAGTGAATCTTTGTGAGTTCGGTTTGGGTGTTCATTAAAGCAGATGTTACTGATTCCTGAAGGCTATCTGAAGTTGTGGTAACTCTATTTCTAAGGGTTGAAAGAGTTTCGCCTAGTTGTGTGATTAGGGATTGAGTTTTTGTCTTCTGTGTTTCGAGTTGTGCTTGAATGGATTGTTCACTTTTGTTAACTGTCGAGTTGAGAGTGGTATCTAAAGCAGTGGTGATTTTATTTTGGTCTTGATCAAGCGCTTCTTTTCCTTCCTCTCGGACACGATTTAGGTTCTCAAGCAATTGGACCTGAATTTGTTGTGTTTTCTCAGTTAGTGATTCAAACGTTGCGGTAATATCCTGATTCAATGTCTGCTGTTGAGTGTTGATCGTGTTGAGCAGGTTCACTTTGCTGGTGTCGGTTTCCTTGGTAATTTCCGTATCAATAGTGTCAGTGGTTTTTCCGATTTTCTCCACTAATTTTGATGAAATGGTTTGTAGCTGTTCCAACTCTTGTTGTAATGTGGAAGTGTACTTGTCTAATTCCTTCGAAAGAGCAAGCGCGAATTCATCTAAGTTTTGGTCCGTGATAGTTCTTTGCTCTTCGATGCGATTCACACAATTTTGCCCTATCTCTTCGGTGATGCCTTGCGTTTTTGGTATCTGCGTTTCCGAGAAATCAACCAGTTGTGTTAGGATTCGATCCACACCCTCGTTTAGAGCCACTCCCTGTTTGTGGATTAAATCTTGGATAGTTTTCTTGAGGTTCTCAACCCTTTCTCCCTGGGTTGTTAATTCATTTTGGACATTCTCTACAAAGGAATTAGCGATTTCCCGAGTAGTTGCATAATTTGAGGTTGTCGTGGCATCAATTTCCCCCGCCATTTTTTCGATTTTATCAGTTGTTGCAGCCTTTCGTGCCACAATATCACTATTCAATGTTTCAAGGAGGGTTTGAGCTTCTTGAAGCTGCGCGATGCAGTCCTCTTGCAATTCGGTGAAGCTTTGCATGATTTGCTGGTTGATTCCACTTTTTTCTCGATCAAGGGTTTGAACAGTAGCTGCCAATAACCTGCTAGAGTCATCTTCGAAATTCGTCAGGGTCGTGTTGACATTCAAGGTTGTCTGGTCGACTGCAGAACCGGTTGCCGTGTTTAGAGCTGTGAGGTTACCCACCACAGCAGAGGAATATTCCTCAATGATTTTTGTCAGAGGCAACCAGTACTTTTCAATGAGAGTTCGATTGTTTGCATCACCTTTCTTGATTGTCTCTGCAAGAACGGTTTTTGTTTCATCAATTAAAGTGTTGATTGCAGGGTTTTCAGAAGTTGAATACTCATTAATTCTGGGTTGCAGTTGAGTGCGGAGTTGCTTATCCAATGCAGTTTGATAGGCTACCTCTGCCTTTTCTATCAAGTTTGCTTGTTCTGCTGCAATTTTTGTTCGATAAAGCTCTAACACTTCTGTGCAAGTTTTTTGGAGCAGGCTATTTATTTGCGATTTCAAGCTTCCTACATAACTTGCCTCTATCATTTGCTTAAACAAATCTTGAAATTTAGTGGTGATACTTTTTGTATTAGTCATGTGTTGACGTTTCAGGGCTGATTGGTATTCAGTGAAAATTGCCAGGAGATTCGATACTTGTTCGTTTAGGTTTTTCTCGGACACGTTCATGAATTGGGCTTCTGATAACTTTTCTAGATTGGTTGCGGTTGCGTCTATAATCTCTACGACTTTAGCTTCACGGTTGGTCTGTTTTTCTAGTTGAGATCTAAGAGTTTGAAAGGTTGAATCGAGCTCTTCATCGAGTTCATCACGAATAGCTTTTGATCGCCTGGCTACAATTGGGGTTAACGCTGTCTTGATCTTTTTTTGTGCCGTCTGGAATAGTTTGCTGATTTGTTCTTCACGGTTTATCTGGTTCGAAATCTTGGTTTTGCATTGGTTTACAACAGGTTTCAGTTTACTTCTGAACGATTTCGCGAGGACCTCATTGTGTTCAGAGATTTGCTGCCCAAATACTTCGATTAACTCATCCTGCGCTAAACTTAATGCAGTTTCTGACTGTGAATCCTGCAATGTTTGCTGGCTTGCAAGGAAATCTTCGAAACTCGCCGAAACATCATCTATTTGTTTGCTCAGCGCCTTTGTAATCCTTGTATCAATGGTTTCAAGCTCTGATGCAGTGAGTTGCACCGGTATTGCCGACTCTGTTGCTGATAGAGCTTCAGTTTCTAGAGTGATTGCATTTTTCTGAAAAGTAGTTTGATATGCATCCAGCGCAGAGAGCCCATAAACTGGAATGATTTCTAACATGAGAGCGTTGAAGTCATTCAAAGTGTTTTGGCTTCGCTTGGTAAGCTGGGTTGCCAATGAATTCATAGCGCGACTGATAGCGCTATCACGGGTTGATTGTAGTGTTGTGAGTTCAGGCTGGTACTTTTCAATTGCCGTTTCGATTTTTAGAATTTGTTCGGAGCGGAACTTATCAGCTGTGCTTTCAATTCCATCAGAATATTGCCGAACGATACCTTCAAGCTTGGCAAATTCTTGCTGTAGTTCTTTAGTTGCTTCCTTAATCGCGTTTTTCATTGCTGCCTGGAAAGTTCTTACTTGTTTTAATGTGCCCTCTTGTTCTTTCGTCGCTTTTGCCAGATTCTCTTTCACTGACCGTTTTATGGCATCTTGTGCTTGGAGTAATCGGGTGCCGCTGTACTCTTTGATCTGGGCTTCAGTTTCTTCAAGTGCTTTTAGAGTGGCGCTGGCCTCTGTTTTGAGAAGTTTTTGCATTTGTTTGCCAAAGACCTGATGTTGGGCTTCCAATGAATCCGCATTGGACTGAAAATCTGACAGAAATGTCTCAGCTGTTTTCTGAATTATACCTAATCGGCGTTTGAGTCGCCGTCCAACTTGATCAGCAATCGATTTGAAATTTTCCGTAAGCTTGGTTTTCTGCGTCTTACTTTCTTCAATAAGTGCCTGTAGCAGGTTCTGGACTTCAAGAAGACTTGCTAAGTAAGTATCTCGCATTTCAATGGTTAAATTCTGGCTTGTGCTATTCAATAGCTGAATCTGTTCAGTTTTTATTTGCTCAACTAGTTTCGATGTTGTGGTTTTGATTTTAGAGAATTGTGAAAAATTCAGTGATGAGGGAGGCCATTGTGCAATGGTTGTTTCAGCTTCTTTATGGAGCCGCCGTAACTCGGAACTAATATGCTGTTGAGTTTTCTCTAAATCTTGAAACAGCGTTTCTATAATCTGTACCGAGTCTTCACGCCCTGATTTTATTTTCGTATTAATTGTTGCAGCAGCTATATCCCTTTCCTGAATTATTTGCTGATTTTCCTTTTTAACGGTTTTTTCGAGGTCCATAATTGCGTTATCCAAGACCTGTGTCTGCTGTGCCCATATATTTCGTATTTGAGATGAGAGATCCTGATGGTGTTTTGTTAAAACTTGCTTGGTTTCCTTTTGTAACGCGGCTAACACCTGTTGCGTCTCGTGGGTGTGGGTTGTGATATCATCTGTGACAGTATTCGCAGTATCCTCGATGATATCAGTGGTCTCTTCTTTCTGTGAAATGGCTTCAGTTGCAATGCTTTTGATGCTGGAATCTATATTACGGTCGAAAAGGACCTTTGCATCATCTAAACGGGTTGTAAATTGCTGGGCACTTCCAGAAGTTCGATCTAAGAGTTGTTCCAATATGGAGCTAACCCATTGGTTCGCTTCCTCTTGGTGGGCACTCATTGCCTTTGATGCATCATCTAGGGCGAGTTGTTGATCGGCATCTAATTGAGAAATTCCCTTATCAACGAGGGTGCTGAGAGCCTGTTGGATTGATGTAGTGTGCTCAGAGACCTCATTCACACTCGTCGTTGTAAGGCTATCCAAGGATTTCTGCAGGTTTTCAGCCACATTGCTTAAAACAATGTTAGTAGCCATTGCTGCTTCGTTTAATGCAATTCCTTGCCGTTCGTTCAGGTTCTCTAAGGAGCTGCGAGTCTGCCTCGTCATCGTTTGCAGCTCGTCATGGATTTCACTCAACGTTTGTGTTTGGAGTTTTTGTAATTCTTTCCAAGATTTTTCAGTGTCTTTAGTGAACGATTGAACTTCATCGGCAAGCTCCTTATAGGGTGCAAATGCTCGGTAGCGGGTGACAACACCGGGTAGAGGCTTGATTAGTTGTTTATCTTCAAGGGTTTTAATAGTGCTTTTTAGCTTGGTCATCGGGATACCCGAATAGTTGCTGACTTCATCTGCAGTCAACTGACCTAATACCAACAATACGGTGTAAGCACGACTTTGAGACTCCGTGAGCTTAAACCGCACCTGCAAAGCCGTTAACAACTCAGACGAAATCTCAATAGGGGTTGCACATTGAGCAGCACTCTCTTCCTTCTTTGAAGAAGCTGGGGGGTTCTTATCATTTGGGGACATTTTTATTCACTTCAATCCTGATTCGGTCTCTCACGTAGGACGTCAATTCACTGATCTTCTACGACGTTAATTGATTCTCCTCACCGGCTATAAGGATGACGCGTCATGAAATGTCGAGTGCTAGACTTTTTCTTTCAATAACTGCTCTTGAGCAGCAAGGACTCCGGATCCAAGGGGGAATTCGTATCCCAAGCGCTTTAAGACGACCTCAATTATAGCCAAAGTGGAAAGTACGTCACGTTCCGTGCAGATATTCATATGGTTGGTTCGCCAAATCTTACCTTTCACGGGTCCCTGTCCACCCGCAACTAATATCCCTAGATTTTGAAGCTGGCCCCGGAATTCCTTATCAGTGATTCCAGAAGGATACTTCACTGCGGTGACGGTGTTCGAATAATGAGCTGGATCCGCTAATAACTCTAATCCGCTGCCCAAATAACCTGCACGGGTGATTCGTCCAAGTCGACGATGTCGCTCAACTCGATTTTCGTAGCCTTCTTCAAACATAATCTTGAGCGATTCGTGAAGGCCATACATGAGGCTGACTGCTGACGTAAACGGTGAGTCACCGAAACCATCATAGCGTTTTTTAGCCTTTAATAAATTCAGGTAAAAGGTTGGGCTTGGCTGTTTTCGTTTTTCGATTTTTTGCCAAGCGCGGGAGCCTACCCAGATTGCGCCTAGTCCAGGGGGGACCCCAAGGCATTTCTGGCTGCCAGTGACCAACATATCAAAATTCCATTTATCGGGAAAGACATAATCTCCACCTACCGAAGTAATTCCGTCGACAAGGAAAAGGCGGTCATAATCACGAACGATTTGTCCAACTTC
>SMTZ1_10005499_pt1 | contig 12737 bp, 14 predicted proteins | sample DeeMarSWOR136_30_FD_25667 | JGI IMG/M metagenome (IMG submission 25667) | reverse complement strand
CTTCGGCCTGCCGTGAGCAAAAGAGCACAAGTACAAGTAATGGTCTGTCAGCAAGAAAGGCCAAGTTTATTGGGAGTCTATCAAGCAGGACGGCAAACGGACTGTAACGCAGGATATGAAAGATTTGAAAAGCGTTGATGATGTCCCCTGGGCGGATGGCCTGCGTGAGATTATGCGATACTATCCCGGCCGTGAGAGCAAATAACAAAATCACTATCGAAGGAGAGGTTATGAAGAACGTTCTCAGGAAGCTTGCGAAAAGAGAGGGCCAAATGCCCCGTGCTTTGTCCGGTGCCGATCCGGCTTGTCTCGATCTTTGGTATGTGTCTATGTAGCTTTCCGTACCTTGCGCTTATCGCCTTAGCTGTCGCTTTCCTCAAGCAGCTTTCTAAGGTAGTCATTTTCCCGGCGGGTCGCCTCAAGATCGAAGACTTGGTACTTGATGCATACCCGCAGGTAATCCAGCGATTCCTGCAGGCTGTCGATACTTTTTTCGAGCTTCTTACGGTTCGCCTGCGCCTGTCTGGCGAGCTTGGCCAGCTTTCTGTGTTGAGGGTCGGCTGCCTCTCCGAATTCTCTGACGAGTTCGTTGAGCTTGTCTTCCAGGTTTGTCTCGTCCATCAGATTTCTCTCCTCTCGAACGTACTTTCCTTTTTACATCACCCTAAAAGTAATATAGGGAACCCCCGAAGCTAATTGCTTGTAACTATAGCAAAATCCATACCCAAATGCCTAAGAGCTGCTTTTTTGCCCAATTTCGCAGTCAGGCCCTATAAAAAAGCCGATGAGAGCAGCGCCGTGCGTGACCCTTAATGTTTCTGTGCGCCATTTCAAAGACAGCCGCCGAATCGGTCGGAACTGCGCGTTGCAAGAAATCAACGCCCGAAGATATGTTGTGTTCTTTGCCTGTGCATAACGGTCTTATCAAGAAATATTTAGATGGATGTTGACTATTGTAAACGCCGCTGTTTATTCACGACACCAATTATGCCCTGCCAACTACGGAATGGATGGCCGTTCTGTGGTGTAAACCGCACAGAGGCGGATGTGGCGGGATCGTTCGCGCCGTTCGAGGCGCTCTCGGAATGCGTTTGCCGCGCAGAAGTATCGTCAGGAAGATTCGGGGCCGAACAAAATGGGCAAGTATCGTCATTCGAGGTTGATTGTACCCTATCGGATATGGGCCCTCGTGGGCCGTATTATGCTCCGGTTTGCCTGCACATTCGATTGCGGAACTCGCCTGCAAATCTTGATGCGATGAATTCCGCGCCTAAAGTCTGCCTTTCAGCAGCTTCTGCATCCTTTCAAACTCCCCGGATTTCATGTGATAACTGTGCTCGGCGTCGGGGAATTGCCGGTTTTCCACTTCCCGGGCGTAGGCGTTGAACGCCTCAACGGTTCGCTCAGCCAGATTGTCGTAGCTTTTTGCAAACTTCGGACTGGGCCCTTGTGTTAGACCCAGGATATCCGGCGCAATCAATATCTGCCCATCACAGCCCGGCCCGGAGCCGCAACCGATAACCGGCACTTCGCAGCGTTTTGTGATGATTTCCGCCACCTCCGCGGCAGCCCCTTCAATCAGCAGTGAACCGGCACCGTTGTCAACCATCTGCTCAGCAAGGTTTATTAGCTCTGAAGCCATCACTGCTGTGGTGGCCTCCGCTCTGAATCGTCCAATCTTGCCTATGCTTTGTGGCCTTATGCCGATGTGAGCCATTACGGCTATGCCAGCATCGCTCACGGCTTTGATGACAGCCAGGTAGGCACGGCTCGCTTCGATTTTGACCATTTGTGCGCCTGCTTCGGTAACAAATCGGCCGGCATTTTTCACCGCCTCGGCCTTTCCAACCTGATACGATAGAAAAGGCATGTCGGCAACCAGAAATATATTCGGTGCCCCGCGGCGCACGGCAGCGGTGATGGCCACCATGAAATCCATTGTGGCCGGCAGGGTGGAATCGAACCCAAGCACAACCTGGGCGGCCGAATCACCCACCAATATCATCTGGACATCGGTTTGAGATATGAGTTTCGCTACGCTGTAATCGTAGCAGCTAATCGCGGCAATTCTGCGGTTTTGGCGCTTGGCCGCCACAAGGTCTGCAATCGTCATCCTGGTACTCATCATCGGTTTTTCCGGACAATCAATACTAAAAGAAATAACAGCTCCATCGTTAAAATATTAGAACAAAGTCGATTTATCAAGCGTAATTTGATACGGTTTGTGAGTTCGTTTCGGCTGTTTTGAAAAAAAGTGAAAAAAATTGACATTTTCATGATTTTAGGCTTGCTTCTCGAAAAAAAAAGTGTAGTTTTTCCCTGATTCTACTTTTTTTCTCTAAAGAATTCTTGGTTGTTTGCTCGATTTAAACTATTGTAGGGAAGAAAAGAGGCCAATAAACGAAGTTGTGCTAAGGTTATTATCAGCTTTTCATCACCCTCCTCCGAAGCCAGATTCTGTCGTAATTGGAATCTGGCTTTTTTATTGTCATGTGAGGGAAGATGGGCAATCGCAGGAGCGACGCCTTCGTTAAGCTGGGAAACGGCGCGGAACGCGCAGCATCTACTGAGGGTTCCATAGCAACTCATCGGGCCCCGTAGGGTCATGCGTGGCAAGCTCACACAGGGTAACCATGTCTTACGTCAGGTCACACTCCGTCGGAAGCTGCACGTCGATTGCGGTGACCATTTTATCATCTTGATCGATTTAGCCGGTCGTTATGACAGGAACCAGCCACCGGGGCATCACGTGAATTATCACTAAGGAATGGTCAGAAGGTTGGGATTGGCTGGCGATGCACTCATAGCTTCCAAGGAGCTGGTTACGGTGGGAATAACAATAACACTTGCGGACTCCCCTTACCGCTTCGAAGCAAGCCCATCTGCTATTTGCTCGCCAGTCTTTTGCGCAGCAATAACACACCGCCGAAACCGAGCAACAATATCGTGGCCGGCTCAGGGATCGGAGTCTGCGTTAGGGTAAACGTATAGAAAGTGTCATCAGGAATGTTCACGTCAAACTGAAGCGTGACAACCTGTCCAGGGAGTACTACCTGTGGTTCCCAGAACTCAATGGTCCATGCATCCGGATACAGTGCCGTATTGAATTTTGTGCTTCCGGCACTTCCTTCGACAAAAGTAGCATCGGCTTCCGGATCGAGGGAGAGCACATATCCGGTCCAGGTGATGTCGCTCTCATTCGTAGCAGTCGCCGTGATGGTGAATGTCGACTGGGCCTGGGCGCCGATCCTGACGCCGACGGGAGCAGTATTGGAAATGCCCTGCGTAATCACCGCACCACTCGGGGACCACGTGGAGACCGCATCGGAAGTGAAGTCAACCAACCCGCCCTCTGTCGGACCGCTGAACAATCCAACCACCGCGGCCAACATGAAAAGAACTCTGCATTTACTCATTTCGTTCTCCTCCTGACAATTCAGCAACATCAATCTGTTCTTGCTGGAATCTTTTATCCTGCCGTCATTATTGTGCCTGAGATTCCAGAAAATGCAAGGATTTTTTGCACTATTTTTAGAAAAAAATGCGTATCTGGGCTTCGTTTTCACCGTAACTACTGAAATAACAAGACCTTAAGCTTAGAAAAAATTTGTGGTGGTCATCTTAAGACCCGGTAAGAAAGCTGTTCGCAGATTTATGGGCTTGTTTCGGTGATTGGCACGGCAGACAATTACTGACACCGAAAGAAATAGGGCTGGTGGATTTCAACCAGGCTCCAACTGCTCTTAGGTAGTCAGCATGTAGCAATAGCAAGAAAAATTGAAAATTCTCTTGAATTTTGTTGCACCCCATTGCATTTTGTACCATAATATTACATATCAGTGAGGATATTATGCTATGCAGTTAATGTCAATAGAGGACTTGGCGGCCTACCTGGGTGATTCGAAGCGTACGATTTACAAGTACATCGCCAGCGGTGACTGTCCGCCGTACCTGCGGATAAGTGCCAAAAACATAAAGTTTAACCGGGCTGATGTGGATGCCTGGCTGGAATCCAAAAAGGTCTTTCCTGTTTCAGGAGGTAAACAAACGAGCGATCTCAATTTGGCTGATAACGCAAAGGGCATCATCAAGAATTCAGTCCGCAGGGGCAAGTTGGCTTGGACACCGCGCGCCCAGGCGGTACTAAAACGGGCGGAAAAACAGGCTAAGGCAGACGGATTTGACCTCGTCGGCACCGAGCACATCGTGTTTGGGATCGCGTCCGTGAAGGAGTGTCTGGGCGCCACCATTCTTGAGAATCTTGGGGTGGCCCCATCCAAGTGCCGCCAGCGATATGAGCAGTTATGTCAGGCGTCGAGCGAAAAGGTCACGGGTGGGGCAAAGGTCTCGGAGGATATCGACAAGGTCATCCGGTGTGCCTACGAGCAAGCCACCGCGTGGGGCCACAAGTACATCGGCACCGAGCACCTGCTTGTCGGCATACTCCTTGCCCGTACAGGTAGAGGATTCCAAATCCTGACCGACCTCGGTGTCACTCTTGAAAAGGTGCGAGAAGAGACTGGAAAGTTGATTGTTTGCGGTGCTACACTAAAAGAAAGGAAAGCAAAATGAACATTGGAGTTGCGGTTATTGTCTTGTTTGGGTTATTGGTGACAGTTATCAAGTGGGGTCTGATTATCTGCGGTATTGTCTGGCTTGTTCGTTACCTCAAACGTAGCGGTGAAGAGCGACAGCGTTTTCGATTAGAACTGGGCAAGCTCGCTGAAGAAGTTCATCTCTTGCGGCAGGAGCTCCAGGATAGCAAGCAGAAGGGTGCATCAAAACGGTCAGATTGATATTCTTGTTATGCCAGCCAGCTGCGGGAATAGACATAAACACGTATAGGAGAGATACGAGAAATGATGAATTACTTTTTAGCCTTTGTGGCTATAGGGGCGCCCGAATTACTCATTGTTCTTATTGTTGTAAGCATACCCCTTGTCCTGATTATTCTGTTTGCCAGGTCAGCTTCGCGAAACAAGAGGGAAAATTTGAGACTCCGTCTGGAAGTAGGTAAGCTTGCCGATGAGCTTGAGCAGATACGAAAGCAAGGGAAAGTTGGACAAAAAGACAATTCCGGGGCTGAATCAGGATGAGGTCCTTTCGGCGACGGCGATTCGGTCATTGTTGTGGAGGTCTTTTTCGATTTTGATCTCGGTAAAAGCGCCGGTTGGCTCGAGCAGATCTCTGACAGCGGCGCCCTGGACGTAACCAATTTCCAGCATCAATGCAGCATTGGCTCTTAGGAACTGGTCGGCCTTCTCGACGATCCTGCGGTAGATATCAAGGCCGTTAACGCCTGCAAACAGAGCCAGCTTCGGCTCGTAATCCTTTACGTTCCGGTCAAGCTTCTCGTATTCTGTCGCGCTGACATACGGCGGATTGCAGACAATCAAGTCAAATTTCTCTACATCCAGTTGAGGCACAATCGGTTCGAATAAATCGCCGCATAGCAACGTCACTCGGTCTTTTAGCTGATGCTTTTCGACGTTTTCGGCGGCGACTACAAGTGCAGCGGCGGAGATGTCTGTTGCGATTATTCGCGCATCTGGGAAATTCCTGGCGATCGCCACGGCGATACAGCCGCTGCCGGTGCACAAATCGCAGACGAACTGGGCGCCCGTGCGTGTTCGTAAGAATTCGATCGCTCTTTGGACGAGCAATTCCGTCTCCGGGCGAGGGATCATACAATCGCGGGTCACGTTCAGCTCCAGCGAATAAAACTCCGTTTTGCCGGTAAGGTACGCAACAGGCTCGTGTTGGCCGGCTCGTTTCACCAAATCGTGCAGTTGGTCCAGTTGTTCCTTCGAGACGGACTTGTCGAACTGTGTATACAATTCGATTCGTGGCATTTCCATAACGTGACCAAGCAGGATTTCTGCGCTGAGGCGAGGTGAGCCGATACTTTTTTGAGCGAGGTATTCGGTCACCCAGTTCAAGAGCTTCTTTATGGTCCAGGTTTGCATAGCGGAATTATAGCACCAGCCCACAGCGAATCCATATTTTTTGCTACTGAGCATTGACGACTTTCTTATCGTGAGAGGAATCCTTTCGACACGCTCAAAACACTATGGGGTAGCCGGTCTATCTGGCTTTCCCTTTCTGTTCTGAGTCTGTCAGTCGGGCTTGGCAGGCGATGTTGGTGTGAGGTGTTTACCGCTCGCCATCAGAGCACTTGAGATAATCCAAGAGTGCAAAATCTCAGAGAACGAATATACGTTTGGACTTCATGTTTGTATAATATAGAGTGATAGAGATGACCAAAGGGCTGTGGAGTCTGGCAGGATTAATGAGTACAGCACTACCCAAGACGTCCAAATGGCAGAACCGAATTCATATTCGAAGGCAAAGGTTCTTATCGCGGATGACCAGCCGGACGTATTGAAGGCTCTCCGTCTGTTGATGAAACCCGAAGGCTATCAGATTGAGACAGCGTCATCACCTGCTGGCATCATTGAGGCTATAAGCCATCACGATTTCGACGCGGTTTTGATGGACCTGAACTATGTACGTGGGCATACTTCCGGAGAGGAAGGGTTGGATCTGCTCAGCCGGATTCAGCAGATCGATAACACGCTTGCCGTGATCGTGATGACAGCTTGGAGCAGTGTCGAACTGGCTGTCGAGGCGATGCGTCGAGGGGCCCGAGATTTCGTGCCTAAGCCGTGGAAGAACGAGCGTCTGCTGGCCATTCTACGTACGCAGGTCGAGCTAAGCAGAGCTTTGCGCAGCCGGCGGCAGCTTGAAGAGGAAAACCTGCTGCTCAGAGATGAAACTCGTCAGACACTGATCGGCAAGTCACGCGCTATCCAGCCGGTCTTGGGGGCGATAGCGAGAGTTGGGCCTTCCGAGGCCAATGTCCTGATCACGGGTGAGAACGGCAGTGGTAAGGGGGTCGTCGCTCAGGCGTTACACGCCGCATCCGGTCGTAAAGCCAAACCCTTGGTGACGGTGAATACCGGCAGCATACCTGAAACTGTCTTTGAAAGCGAGCTGTTCGGTCATGTCGCCGGGGCCTTCACGGACGCCAGGTCCGATCGTTTGGGACGTTTCAAGCTGGCTGATGGCGGAACGTTGTTGTTGGATGAGATTGCCACCATCCCCACGAATCTGCAGGCGAAGCTGCTGCGGGTGCTTGAGAACGGTCAATTTGAACCCGTGGGCTCTTCGAAAACATATCGTGTTGACGTGCGCATTCTGTCGGCCACGAATGCGGACCTGGACCAGGAAATTGCCCTGGGACGATTTCGTCAGGATTTACTGTACCGATTGAACACGGTCGAAATTCGCGTGCCCCCTCTGCGAGATCGGAAAGAGGATATTCTGCTGCTGGCGACGCATTTTCTCCATCGGCATGTGATTCGGCATCGAAAGCACCTGACCGGTTTCGATTCCGGCGCGGCGCGGGCGCTGTTGGACTATCCCTGGCCCGGCAATGTCCGTGAGCTTGACCATACCGTGCAGCGCGCGGTGCTCATGGCTCAAGCCGAAACGATACGAGAAAGCGATCTGGCTCTTGAGCCAAAGTACGAAGGTTATCCTCGGCTTGAAGAAATGAGTCTGGAAGAGATGGAGCGTTGGCTCATCAAGAAGACGATATCCCGGTTTAGTGGTGATATTAGTAAGACGGCCAAAGCCCTGGGCCTGAGCCGCAGCGCGCTGTATCGGCGCCTCGAAAAACACAGGATTTAGCTGTGGGATCGACCCAGTGCCAAACGGAGCGGACTTGTGGTTACGGTCTTTACGGCCAGCGGACAACAGCCAATTACGGCCAGGTGAAACATGAAGTATGAGCACCACATCCTTATCTGGGGGCTGCTGATTGGCCTGGTTGGCTCGGTCGTGTCCTTGCTGCTGGTATGGCGGGCAGATTGCACGAGCAGCACACAGTTGGTATTGACGTTCCTAATCTTGATCGCCTGGTTAGGATTTACCATAGGTGTGAGGGCAAAGGTTGTATTTCCATTCCGGACCTTGTCCAATTTGCTGGGCGCGCTGCGTGAAGGTGACTACTCATTGCAGGTCAGAGGCGCACGCCGGGATGATGCACTCGGTGAACTGGTATGGCAAGCGAACGCACTGGCGGAATCCCTGCGTGAACAAAGGCTCGGCGCCATTGAGGCAACCGCTTTGCTCCGTAAGATCATGGCCGAGATCGACGTGGCCACGTTTGGCTTCGACGGCAACCGAAGACTTCAACTGATTAACGACAGCGGCAAGCACCTTCTGGCCCGAGGTGATGAACAGCTACTGGGCTGCCACGCAGAGGCGTTAGGTCTGATCGGTTGTCTTGACGGCCCAACGCCGCGTGTCGTGGATTTGATGTTCCCGGGTGGTTTTGGACGCTGGGAATTGCGCCGAGGCAGCTACCGGGAAGGGGGCCTGTCTCATCAACTGATATTCCTTTCCGACTTAACTCGCACATTGCACGAAGAAGAGCGGCTGGCTTGGAAACGCTTATTGCAGACGCTCCGTCATGAAATCAGCAATTCGCTGACCCCAATACAATCGGTTGCGGAAAGTCTGCAAAACCTCTTACATCAACAAACTCGTCCAAAGGATTGGCAGGAGGATATACACAACGGACTCCAGATTATCGCAGAACGCTCCGAAACGCTTCATCGGTTCATCAGCTCCTACTCGCAAATGACACATTTGCCCAAGCCCAAAATCTCGGAAGTGGATGTCGAGACCTTGATACGACGTGTTGCCGAACTCGAAACACGTATGGCTGTTTCCGTGGCCATCGGATGCAAGGTGGTCATTCGAGCGGACCGCGACCAGTTGGAACAATTACTGATCAACGTCGTTGCCAACGCCGTGGAAGCCAGCTTGGAATCCAAGCCGAATGCGGACGGCCAGGTTCTCATCGGCTGGCACGTTGACGGCGAACAGCTTGAGGTCTGGGTCGAAGACGATGGACCCGGCCTCGACGAAGCGAAGGATGCGTTTGTACCATTCTACACGACCAAGCCGCACGGATCAGGGATCGGTCTGGCGCTGAGCCGTCAAATCGCAGAGTTTCACGGTGGTTTCCTTACGGTGGAGAACCACCGAGATAGGCCTGGATGTCGAGCCTGTCTGCGGCTACCAATTCAATAAGGATGCTACGGGCCTGAGCATGGCTCCAGCAGGCTTGGCGATGGGCCTTTCGGTCAAGATGAGTGTTCATTTTCGGGCGCGCCAATCCCAGAACCGAACATGTAAGTCTTTTCTCGGCCGCAATTGGCCGCATAAGATGCTCTTCTTGCGGATCAGGGCAGGATTTCTCTGGGAATCGAGCGTGGCACGGCAGTTGCAACATTTCGAACATGGACATACCCAGAAAATCAGCAAAGCGTCGACGTTACATTCGTCGCAGCTTGTATGCTTTGGCGGGATCGGCTTCCATAGCGTTGATCACGGTCGGGGTTTCTCGCCTGAAGCCCGCCGTGCCAAGTGTTGACCGCCGGAGCATTGTCCTGGGTGCCGTTGAAAGGGGTTCCATGCTTCGGCAGGTGCGAGGGGCCGGTACGCTTGTGTCGGAAGACATTCTGTGGGTTCCTGCCCAGGTGAAGGGCAGAGTGAGTCGCGTTCGAGTTCAGCCGGGCACTCCCGTGGAAGCGGACACTGTGATTCTGGAGTTGAGTGACCCGGAACTGGAACTTGAGCTGCTGGATGCGCGTTCCCAGTTAGATTCCGCCGTGGCGAAACTCACTGCTGAGCAGGTGAGCTTGGAAGATCAGTTTCTGGCCATGGCGGCGAATCTGGCCCAGAAAGAGGCGAATTACGAACAGGCCAAGCTGAGCGCGGAGGTCGATCAAAAGCAGTTCGACAAGAAGCTGATATCCGAGCTTCAATTGGCACTCTCCAAAACGCGAGTTGCGGAATTGGACAGACTGCTGCAAATTGATCAGAGACGCTTTGAGATGTTCTGCAATCAGACCATGCCGGCCCAACTGGCAGAACAGCAGGCGTCTCTGCGGCAGGCGATATCTCTCTACAAACTGAAACAAAGTCAAATCGAAGCGCTATGCATACGGGCCGGCACGGAGGGCGTCTTGGCACCGGTGAGTGAGCAGCAGACCATTGAACCCGGTCAATTGGTCTCAGCAGGCACGATCGTGGCCAAGATCACCAACCCCAAACGCCTCAAAGCACAACTGAAGATCCAAGAAGGCCAAGCGCGAGATGTCAGGATCGGACTGCCCGCAGAGATTGACACTTACCACGGAATCGTCCCCGGCCAAGTGTCGCGCATCGATCCAACGGTCATACAAGGCCACGTAACCGTCGACGTATCGCTGGAGGGTCCTCTGCCGAAAGGAGCACGGCCTGACTTGTCCGTGGTGGGAAATATCGAAATCGAACGTCTCGATAATGTGCTTTACGTCGGACGACCGATTTTCGCTTCGCAAAACGGTGCCACCGAATCGTTTCAGGTCGCCGAAGATGGTAAATTTGCGATGCGCGTCCGTGTGCAATTTGGACGCGCCTCAGTGACGACGATAGAGGTTGCGGAGGGCCTGGATGTCGGCGACCAGATTATCCTGTCGGATATATCACAATGGGACGATGTCGACCGCATCCGGCTCAAGTAATCTGCACAACCTGCTCAATTAGGAAAAATATATGTTGCATACGCATCACTTTCTGGTTTGAAGTATTAGACAAATAAACTCATATGAGGAGCTGCAAAATGAATGATCAGAATCAAGCGCTCATCTCCTTGAAAGAAATTACCAAGATTTTTCAGACAGAGGAAATCGAAACACATGCTCTTTCCGGCGTGGATATGCAAGTCACAGATGGGGAGTATCTTGCAGTCGATGGGCCATCGGGTTGCGGCAAATCCACATTGCTGTCGATTATGGGGCTTCTGGACACACCCACGTCAGGGCTGTACAGATTCAAACGACAAGATGTGACGCAACTATCGTTATCACAGCGTGCCCGGATACGTAATCGACAGATCGGTTTCGTCTTCCAGAGCTTCAACTTGATTGGTGATTTGACGGTCCAGGAGAACGTCCAATTGCCGCTTTCGTATCGCGGCCTGAGTGCTTCCGACCAAAAGAAACTGACGGCTGAGGCGTTGGAAAAGGTGGCCATGACTCATCGCAGACAACACTATCCCGCCCAGCTCTCCGGCGGTCAGCAGCAGCGGGTTGCAGTGGCTCGCGCGATCGTCGGCAATCCTGCGATACTGCTCGCCGATGAGCCGACAGGGAACCTTGATTCGAAAAATGCGGAGGCTGTAATGGAACTGCTTGCCGACCTACACCGTGAGGGTGCGACGATATGTATGGTCACACACGACCCCCGCTGGGTCCACTATGCGGATCGTACCATTCATTTGTTCGACGGAAGAATCGTAGCAGACGAAGAGACTATGCAGGTCAGTTAGAATGCAAACCTTATATCACGACATCTGTTCCGGCATACGTATGTTGAGAAGGAATCCGGGCTTTGCCATCGCTGCGGTGCTTTGTCTGGGCCTGGGCATCGGCGCCGCCACGGCGACTTTCACCGTGGTGGACAGGGTGGTGCTCGACCCGCTACCGGCCAGAGATGCCTATCGGCTTGTCGAGGTCCGCGAAGTCAATCCGGCATTGAATCGCATTCAGCGCGTGTCGGCGCCTCTGTTCCTCGAACTGTGGGAGCAGAAAGATGTCTTCGAAGATCTGGTCGCCTTTAATTATGAAAGCGTCCCTTTCTTTGGTGAAGAGTTCCCAGAGCGGCTCGATGGCTTCGAGGTCACGCCGAACTTCTTCAACTATTTGGGTGTTCAGCCCTTGTTAGGCCGCACTTTCTTGCCGGATGAAGGCCAGCCCGGCAATAAGCAGGTCGTGGTCATCAGCCACGGTTTCTGGCAGCGACGCTTCGGCTGCGATCCAAATCTGGTCGGAAAGACGCTCGTATTCGGCAGTGCCAATCTACTCAAACCCGAAGACAGGCACCCCCATACGGTGATTGGGATCATGCCGCCAAATTTCCAGTTTCCGCGAAAGGATTTCGTGTTTTGCATACCCCAGGCGTTCACTCGAGAATACGCCAACCAGTACCCTGCTCGCTGGATGCGCAATTGGAGTACTGTAGCGCGTTTGAAACCCACCGTTTCGCTGCAGCAGGCACAGGTGGTTCTGGACGCCATGGCTCAGCGCCTTGCAGGTGACTACCCCAAAACGAACAAAGATTGGCAGATCGACATTCGGCCACTACGAAATATGTTTACCAGCAAAAACGCCCAACAGACTTTGTTTGGTTTGATGGGGGCAATCATCTTTGTGCTGCTTATCGCCTGCGCAAACGTTGCGAATCTTCTGCTGGCCCGATCTCAGAGCAGACAGAAGGAGATTGCCATTCGAATGGCCCTTGGCGCGGGTAGATTTCGCCTGGTCCGCCTGCTCTTGACCGAAGCCATCTTGCTGGCTCTGTTGGCCGGCGGATTGGGACTGCTGCTGACCTATTGGGGGATTGATGTTCTTACGGCGCTGGTCCCACCGCCTATTCCGCGTCTACAGCAGATCCGTGTGGATATCGGAGTCCTCGCCGCCACAGTGCTTATCTCCGTACTGACGGGGGTAGTGTTTGGCCTGGTTCCCGCCTGGCAATCATTCAATCCGCAATTTAGCGAAGCTCTCAAGGAAGGTCAGCGAACTGTCAATTTCGGCTTTGGCCGTCTCCATGTACGTAACCTCCTGGTGGGCTCGGAAATTGCACTGGCGCTCGTGCTGCTCATTGGGTCCGGCCTGCTG
>SMTZ1_10005498_pt1 | contig 12738 bp, 10 predicted proteins | sample DeeMarSWOR136_30_FD_25667 | JGI IMG/M metagenome (IMG submission 25667) | reverse complement strand
ACTCTTTTTTTGGGTCAGCCTTACACTTCCTGTCTGTCATAAAGAGATATAGAAGCCCACCTATATAAAACCAACTATACGGAAGGTCACTACCGAATTTTCAGACAATTTAAAGTTATTATTCTTTGGCTCTTCATGAAGCTTCTCAGGGACTCACTTTGTGCTCTGCGTTTTGGACTTTCACAAAGATCGAGTTCAAGCTTCGAGAATAGATATAAGCTCGTGTAAGTGAAAACTTTTTTTCTCGCCTAATCATCTTTATCTTCAACGAAAGATTAATAAATGTTTCACAAGTAAATTTAAAGAGGTAAAATCATGACCAGATTAGCCGAGTGGATCAAGCAGCATCACATTATTTTCTCTGCCCTGGTACCAATTCCGTGGAGATTGCAGATTCCCCTTCTTCCACTCTTCAAAGGGGATCAATCTGTGGTTCCAATCCTGTGCAAGGGGAGGATACTGTGAATTGGAAGAAGGTTGCACTGTGGATTACTGGCTTGGCAGTAGTTATAATGCTTTTGTTTACGTTTACAGTGTGGCGTTCTCCTACCTCTCCTCCTAAAGCTTCGACACGAGTTTTGTTCATCGGTAATAGTCTCACATTTTATAACGATCTACCTGAGATGTTTGCTGATCTAGCGCGGTCAGGTGGGTACGAGGTGGAAGTTGATATGTCTGCTCAGGGAGGGTGGACTTTGTCTGACCACGCAGCATCAACACTGACGCTGGACAAGATAGACCAAGGTTGGGATTTTGTGGTTCTGCAGGAGCAGAGTGTTATTCCATCTCTTGCTAAAGAGCGTGAAGAACAGATGTATCCAGCAGTTCGGTTCTTGCATGACAAGATCAGTGAAAAGAATGCTACCCTCATTCTGTTTATGACGTGGGGACATCGTTACGGTTTTCCTGATGCTGGATTTGAAAATTTTGATGAAATGCAAGCACAAATATATTCGGGTTATACAGACATTGCTGCAGAACTAGGTATAATGGTGGCCCCCGTGGGTATTGCCTGGCAAAATGGGATTAAGAAGGACCCACAATTAAACCTCTGGCACATGGATGGGATTCATCCCAGTAGAGAAGGATCTTATTTATCTGCATGTGTTTTCTATGCCCTCATTTTTCAAAAAAGTCCAGAAGGGTTAACGTATACGGCTGGACTATCAGAAGAAATAGTACAGGTTTTGCAGACTACTGCAGCTGAGACTGTCCTGGGGATTGGGGGAGAGTATATCATGAATAAAAAGAGCTACAGTGTTACTATGAGAACAGATATTTGTAGAGGGATAGTGATATTGCTCGTGGTTGCAGGGTTTAGCGGGTGCATTTCCTCAGAACCACATGAAGAAGAATTAAAACCTGTTAAAATGCCTGAATCGGAAAGAAGGTTCAGTAAATTGTAGAGTTTTTTAGTGCTAAGAATAGAAAATTATTTAAGTTTCGTTTAATAATATCCCGTGCATCTGAAAGGGTGATACGATGATAAGACCAAACTCAACATCACCGATCGACAATATCCCTCATCAAAACATTTCCCCCCAACTCTCAGATTCTATCAAACCCTTGAGAAAGATATTATTTCATGATTATCTCTACCTCGTCTATTGTTGCCTTCATAAAATGGGCGCGGACAGTGACATAGGTATTCTTGAAGGATTTGACGTTAAGAAGACAGATTCTTTAGGACTGGATTTGGTTACCACTTTGGGAGAATATCAGTTAGATGGTGAAATTACATCGGACAGGAGTGAGGGAACTGCATTTACCATCTCATTCAAGGAGGTGAAGCAATGAAGGTATTAATTGTTGAAGATGAAGGTATTGTGGCTAAAGACATTAGGAAAACATAAATACTACCAATCCCATATTATTATAGAAAAGAAAAATCTCGTAGAAAGGCTGGTGCACAAAATGAAAGATGGATTGAGTACTCTTGCAGAAAGGATAGTCAAAGCGGACTACATCTCTATGGAAGAGCTGATAAAAGGTTCGGATAGGTTCTCAATTGACGAGATTCATGTCTTTCTCAATCGCATCATCGCAGCATGGGAGGCCCATAAGCTCACCCAAGCAGCTGTGTACGCATTATTGAAGTTCGTATACATGTACTTGAATCAACCTCACATCCACATCAATTTTAAGAATCGAATACCGATTCCAATTTGCTATTTCTCACCTTACCTGATTCCAAGTGCCTCGCTCCTTTACTCGTATTTGAAAACCTTATCCTTCGCTGTTGTGCTGTTTTCACTGGAAAAGACAGACCAGCACTTGAAAGAATTTATCGAGAAGAAAAAACCGCAGGCAGCTGTTTTCACTGTATCGCAGTTCTTACATGTAGAACCCTTGAAGGATCTTGTTCCATATCTACACGACAGGGATCTGGAGATTTTTGTTGGTGGCATTCCGTTTGTGTATGATGAAAGCCTGAAAAAGCAGTTTTCAGACTGTATTTTCCCGCAAGATTTGACTGAATTGGCTCTACTGCTCAAGAATCTGGCGAAGGAGTGACAAAGATGAATGAAATGAGTGTTGGAATAATAGCTTGTGCGTCCATGCACGAACAGATCAAGGAGTGTGTAGTATCTTTGAAGGGTTCTTTCAAGATCTACCCATTGATTCCTCCCTGCACCTTTTCCATGAAGATCGATCTGATAAGGTACTACCTTGACAAATCTCTCATGGAGAATAACGTGACTCTCTTGGCTTATGGAATCTGTCATCCGCAGATGCTGGCACTGCTTACAGAATATGGTGACCGCGTTGTCCGGTTGAAAGGAAACAACTGCTTTGAAATGTTCCTTGATCATGAGAAATACGCTGAATACCACAGAAAGTGCTACTGGATGCTCAACAAGCCGTTCTTCACCAAATATAGGAAAGAGCTTCTTGCTGGCTTCGAGGCAGGTACGAAAAATGGCAGAATGTTGATCGGGGAAACATATAAAGGGCTTATATACTTGGAATTTGAGAATGATCAGCTTGACACATGTCTTGTTGAAGATTTTGCAGATGTTGTGGGGCTGGAGTACGAAGTTCATTCAGCAGACACTGCTAACCTGAAACGCTTGCTGGAGGAAGCACTGGCTTCTGCATCTCCTGTCAGCTGTGTGAAGCGCCTCGAGCCTTCCCTGAGGTATCCAGAAGAATCTGAGATACGAACTATCCTCGAAAACATTGGCGAGATCATCTACAGAATAGATGTGCACACAAAGGCGTTCACGTTTGTAAGCCCGCAGACAGAGACGATTCTTGGCTACACCAGAGAAGAGTTCATAGACATCATGAACGATTATGTCCAAGTGACGTTTTACCACGAAGACGATAAAGAACAGGTCATTGCGAAGAGATATAACTTTCTTGTCAACTGCTTGAATGAGCGCCCGCAAGAGCCCTATGGAGTAGAATACCGTGTGAAACACAAGAACGGCAATACCCTCTGGGTGAGGGAAAGTATCTATCCTTGCTACAGCCCAGAGGGTATTGTTGAGTTCTTTGTTGGAAAAATTGCAGATATCACAGAGCGCAAGTTGACAGAGGAAGCACTACAAAAGAGTGAGGAGCACATGAGGGCGACACTGAACGCTCTCCCCGACCTTCTGTTCGAAGTGGACTTTCAGGGGCGCATCTACGATTATCATTCCTCTACTCCTGAACTGCTTGGTGTCCTCTCAGAAGAGTTGAGAGGGAAAACAGTGTGGCAGATATTGCCTCGGGAAGCTGCAGTCATCACAATGGAAGCTATCGGTCAAGCTTTTAAACAAGGACGCTCTGGCGGAACCTACACTGTAGAAATGCCTACTGGTACACACTGGTTCGAGCTTTCTATTGCAGTCAAAGGCGATCCGAAGACTTCAGATAGGCGCGTGATTGTGCTGACACGAGACATCACCAAGCGTAAGCAGGCAGAGGAGGATTTGCGCACGAGCGAGAATCGTCTGGCTATGGCTGTGAAAGCGAGCAGTGCAGGGATTTATGATCACGCTGTACCGCCTGGAGCTGAGTATTACCGGAGCGCCCGTTGGGCAGAGATACTCGGATACAAATTAGAAGAACTTCCACCTCCTGAAGAACACGTGCAGTGGGTAAGAGAGCAAATTCATCCTGATGATCGTGCAGGATTGGAGAAAGCATACATAAATTTCATTGAAGGTCATACATCAAAATTTGATATTGAAGTCCGAATGAAGCATAAATCCGGAAAGTGGGTGCATGTCCATAGTATTTCTAAAGCAACAGAGCGTGATGAAGATGGAAAGGTTACTCATATCACAGGTGTGATGGTAGACATTACTGAGCGAAAGAAAGCAGAAGAACAGATCAAAGCATCTTTAAAAGAAAAAGAAGTATTACTGCAGGAGATCCACCACCGGGTCAAGAACAATATGCAGGTTATCTCCAGTTTGTTGAGCCTGCAGTCTGAACGTATCAAAGACAGCCAGTACACACAGATGTTTGAAGAGAGCCAGAATCGTATACGATCCATGGCTTTAGTCCACGAAAAGTTGTACCAGTCTGAAAATTTAGCAAAAATTAACGTCAGTGAATACATTACGAGTTTAGTACACATGCTTTTCCGATCGTATGAAGTTGCAGCAGATAGAGTTGCAGTGACAATAGAGGTGGAGAATATCTCTCTAGGAATTAATGCTGCTATACCCTGCGGGTTGATCATCAATGAATTGGTGTCCAACTCTTTGAAACATGCATTTCCTGACAGAAGAAAGGGGGAAATTAAAATAAAGCTCTGTTCAGTTAATGGGAATATAGAGTTAACAGTTGCAGATAATGGTGTGGGCATGCCAGAGAATTTTGACTTTAAGAAGACAGAATCTTTAGGACTGGATTTGGTTACCACCTTGGGAGAATATCAGTTAGATGGTGAAATTACAGTGGACAGGAGGGAGGGGACTGCATTTACCATCTCATTCAAGGAGGTGAAGCAATGAAGGTATTAATTGTTGAAGATGAAGGTATTGTGGCTAAAGACATTAGGAATAAATTAAAAAGATTGGGATACACTGTTTCAGCAATAGTACCATCTGGAGAGGAAGCTTTAGAAAAAGCAAAAGAGTCAGATTTAGTGCTCATGGATATTGTTCTAAAAGGAGATATAGACGGTATTAAAGCTGCTGAGATAATTCGCACCCAGTTTGATATTCCTATTGTGTATTTAACTGCTCACGCTGATGATAAAACATTACAGCGGGCAAAAGTGACAGAACCATACGGGTACATATTAAAACCGTTTGAAAATAGAGAATTACATATTACTATTGAGATGGCATTGTACAAGCACAAAATGGAAAAAGAAGTAAGAGAGAGCAAACGATGGCTTTCCACCATACTAAGGAGTATTGGTGACGCGGTAATTGCCACTGACACACAGGAGCTGGTCACATTTATGAATCCTGTGGCTGAACTCCTGACAGGCTGGACCCAGAAAGAAGCTGCAGGGAAGCTGCTGGATGATATCCTCACCATTGTAAATGAGAAAACAGGTGAGAAGGTGGAGAACCCTGCAAAAAGGGTACTCCAAGAAGGGGTCACAGAAATAAACCATAATGTATTACTAAAAAATGGAGTAAAAATACATATCGATGGGAGTGCCGCACCCCTTAAAGATGACAGAGGGAGTATCACTGGCATTGTTATAGTACTTCGTGACATTACTGAGCGTACGCGCGTGGAAAGAGAACTGGCAGAGCGCAAGCAGAAGGAGGAAGCACTGCGCGAGAGACAGAGACAGCTTGATAACCTCTTGACCAATGTCAATGCTATCGTGCTGGAAGGTGATAGTTCGCAAATCACGTTTGTGGCCGGGCAGATAGAAGAACTGCTTGGGTATTCGAGAAAGCAGTGGTTTTCACATCCAGAGGGTGCTCTCGGGTTCTGGAAAACCCATCTGCATCCTGAAGACTACAACAAGGTTGTACCGTACTGGACTGAACCTGTCTGTGAGGGTCAGAATCACACGTGTGAATACAGAATGATTGCTACAGACGGGCGGGAGGTCTGGTTTCACGACAATGTGACAGTGAAAATCCAGGAAGATCAGGTCCGGGTGCGATCGGTGATGGTAGATATTACTGAGCGCAAAAAGGCAGAAGAGGAGCTCATGCAGTTATCCACTGCTGTAAAAATGTCCAGTGACAGTATTGTCATCACTGATATCAAAGGTACGATCATAGATGCAAATGAAGCAGCCCTGAACATGTACTGCACAAAAAGAGAAGACCTTATTGGGAAATCTTTCATAGATGTTGTGGCTCCTGAAGACAGCAAAAAGATTCAAGCCAGTGTTGAAGAAGTGCTGCAAAAAGGGTTTTGTGAAAATCATGAGTACGATCTTATTACAGAAGATGGTACCCGAATCACTGTGGAAACTAACATGGCTTTGATGAAAACTGCTGAAGGAACTCCCCAAGGAGTTGTAGGTATAAGCAGAGATATTACCAATCGCAAGAGAGCAGAAAGAGAAATGAAAAAAAAGCTGATGAGGTACAATCTGGAAGAGGGAAATATGTATGTAGTGAAAGAGCATACACCGTGCCAGTCTGTAGAAGCCTTTCAAGACCTCCTCACTGTGGGCTATCCTGGGGTTGCAATTTCCAGGACTCCCAAACGAGAATTTGAATCCAGAATTGGGCAAGAGATCTCTTACCTGTGGATTGCTGAAAAGGGTGATAATTATGGTATACCTCCAGAATTAAAAGAAATCCAAAGCAAAATAGAAATGCTGGCCAAAGCAACTGCTATCTTCATTGACAGGCTGGACTACTTGCTATCCAAAACCAATTTTAGAAAAATCCTCTCCTTTGTCCAAACCCTGAGAGAGATTGCTTACCTCAAAGACCACGTTGTTATCTTGTCTGTAGACCCTTTCACGTTGGGCCAGAAAGAACTCAGACAGATAGAAAAAGAAGCCTTACCTGTTGAACCACTGTACAAGGCAAAGCTTTCTGAAGAGCTGTTTGAGGTTTTGAAAACAGTCTTCGAGCAGAACCTCAAAGGAGTGAATCCCTCTCACGCCAAGGTGGGGCAACAAATAGGCGCAAGTAAACCCACCACCAGAAAGCGGATAAGGACTCTCATCAATTACGGGTACCTGGAAGAATCTAAAAAGGGAAGGAGCAAAGTAGTATGCCTTACAGAAAAGGGGAGAATCCTTTTCTTGAAATAGATTTTACTATTTTCACTATTTTTTTCATAATACTTATGTTCAAGGAAAACCTATAAGGTAGAACATTATGAACATCAATTCAAAAATCGACAGGGATAACAACTTTGTAAGGTTAGGAGAATCAATTTCCCCCACCATAGAGAAGGGGGAATCAGTACTAAAAACTGGAACAGACACGAGTCTGAAAGCGCCCACTGCTGATGACAGAAATGGAGGGATTACCAGTGTGGTAGACGCTGGGCGCAGTGGGGAAAAAGCCCTCAGAGAGCGTGAAGAGTTCCAGCTTCTGGCTGAAAATCTTTTCGATGCAAGCACACTGATAAATCTTCCTGTGCATGCCAATGAAATATTCAGGGTTATATCAAATTCTTGCCAAGAATTCGTTGAGTTTGACAATCTTACAATTTTTTGGAGTTCAGAAAATGGGAGAGGCATATACCCGGCCTACGTTTTGGGAGGGATCAAAGATTTTGTGAAGGGATTGTCTTTCTCTTATGATGAAGGGTTGATTAACCATTGTATCGAAACCAAGGAAGCCTTACTTTCTGTGAATACCCACGGAAAAGAAAGAGGAAAGGGTGCTGATGTGGGGGAGATGAAATCTCATATTGTTGTTCCTCTCATTATCGAAGGAAAATGTGTGGGAGCACTCCACATTTCAAGAGCTGCAGCCACCGCTTATGACCAGCGTGATGTTGAGGCATTGAACCCTTTGAGTGAAATCATTTCACCAGCTGTCAGGAATTCAGCCCTGTACAGTGGGGTCAAGGAATTTGTCCAAGAACTTGAGAAAAGAATTGAAGAGAGATCTGAAAGGATTGAAATTCTCTTTAATACAGAGGAAAATCTCCAAAAAGAGGAAAATTTTGAAAAAAGGTTAAAAATCATTATTGAAAACATTAATATGCTTGGACTTAGAAGATATGGTATATTTGTGGTGAATCCTATGAGAAAAAGGTTAGAATTCCATTCTGGTAAAGGGATTGACTTCCCGGCTAAGGGTACATCGATTCCTTTGAGAGATTCTGGACACTTTGGAGTTAAATGTGTTTCAGAAAAGAGAACAATGCATGTGAAAGATAACATAAATTCTTCTGTCTGGGTTCCTATCATCGTCCAGGACGAAGCATTTGCTGCATTAACAGCAGACAATATGGAGAGTAAAATAACAGATGAAGATGCGAAAGACCTTGAAATTTTAGCAGGTATGTGTGGAACCTTCATTGACCGAACGAGAATAGTAGTAGAATCTGTTGCAGAAGGTTCTAAGAAAAACCCCAAGTACCAGTTGGACCCTGCAGAAGCGTACATTGTAACAGAGAAAAAACCTGTAAAAGCTGTCGAGATATTCTATGATTTGGTTACCCACGGTATACCCGGGTTTATAATTTCCAGGGAGCATCCAGAAAGGCTCAGAAGGAAATACAAGTTTGTAAGAACTCCCATGCTGTGGTTATCACGCTCTGAAAGAGAAAACACTATAAGTTCAGATGATCTCTTCATGTTAGAGTGCATTATTGAAGACTTCACCAGAAAGAGTTCAGAATCTGTCATTTTGTTAGATGGATTAGAGTATTTAATAACACAGACCAGCTTTGAGAAAGTCCTCCAATATGTGCAAGAATTAATAGATATCATAATCCTGAACAATTCACGATTACTCATCTCTCTTCACAAAGATGCTCTCTCTCCGAGAGAGTACAGCCTTTTGGAGAGAGAGGTCATAATTCTGTAATCTGTACAGCCCTTTTCTCCCAGCAGTTGGGAAATGGGGCTACCATGAAGGGGAACAAACAGGAACAAAGAGGATATCACGCTCACAGAATCAAGTCATTTCTGATGGGCGAGGTGAGAAAAATGAGGAGAAAATCGAAAGTTCAAGAGTTACAAGATCTGTTGGAAAATCTGGAAGCTACTACACCAGATATTGAAGCATCTGCTGTGGCATCAGTGGACGGGTTAATGATTGCATCTGCTTTACCCCAGGATACGGCAAAAGATCGAGCAGCTACCATGTCTGCGGCCATGCTGTTATTAGGGGAACGCACAGCAACAGAATTCGCTCGTGGTGAACTATCTGAGGTATACATAATAGGTGAGAACGGATACGTGGTCTTGATGGCTTCGGGAGAAGGTGTAGTATTAACAGCTTTAGCCAGAAAAGATGCAGAACAAGAATCAGTATTTCTGAACATGAAAAAGACAGCAGAAGAAGTGACAAGGATCCTATGAGGTGCGCACAAATCCCGTGAATATCTGGAAGAAGTACTCACAGTGAACGTGATAACCATGACAGGCTATGAATTTAGGAGAGAATGTATAAGGGTGAGAGAATTTCCACCCTTTATCAGGATGACTCTGAAGGGTAGTGTGCGGAAGGAGTTGTTTTTTTGTGTCATAGAAAAGGTGAAAAAAATCAAAAGAGAGTATAACATATCTGAAGACGTCTTTGATGAGTTATACGGTAGGAAAAAGGGGAAGATCTTACGACTACTTTCAGAAAATCCTCAACCCTCCAGAAAGTTGATAGAAGTCAGCAGGTTGAGCCCCGGTACAGTGTATCATTTTTTGAAGGTTTTGAGAGAGCGGCACGAAGTTTCAAAAAAGGGATGTGCCTACTATTTGGAAGAACATGATTTTAGCTCATTGTTCCTGGATGAAATTGTGAAATTGGAAGAAGATCCTGCCCTAAGAAGAAGATACAGTATTTCTATAAAAGAGCTGGAGTTAGCCTATTTTTTGTGGGATGCATTTGTGGAGGTAGCTCCTGAACAGAGACGCTATGGCCAGGCCTACCACAGCAAGTACACGCTCGCAGATGCTGTTCACCGCTGGAGGACTGGTCGTACTGATATTCCTGTGTGGGCATTAACCAGACTGGTAGAACTTTCAAGGGCAGACATACTCCAAAAAGAAGGTGTCACCCGGTATCACCTGCCTCCTGGTGTGCCAGTTACTCCTTACTATGGTGGTGAATACAAGCTTCCTGTCCGGGTGGACAGCAACTTAGATAAAATCGTTGTCCAGTTGATGCAAAAGATATCTAAGAACCATTTATACACCTTTCCCAAAAGGAAACAATGGCTCTTTGAAAAGCTGCACACCACCTTTGGAGAATTTAATGATTCCACTTCCCGGATTCCCTCTGCTATTACAGAGATTTTGAAATACTACTACAGGATAAAGACTTTGAACAGATATTCAGCATGCATTCCTCCCCGTGTGAAAACTAGATGGTCGGAATTGCACCCCTTGCTCCGGATTGCAGAAGTATCTTCACTTTTGCTCCATGTCATCTCCTTATCCAGCCAGTCCAACAGCGGATTTGAGATTACTTCTCGTTCTAAATCATTCTTACAGGACATAGCTACCCTCATTTCCGACCTGGGGTTGGGAACGCTGTCCATGAGCAGGAAGTACAAGAGACCTCATTTTCGGGTGTATCTCTCTGGGAGCAAAGTAGCTGTTCTCAGGAGGTACACCCACCTTTTCCAGGACTACCCGGATTTAGGGATGTGGTTCAGGATACCTTTGAACCAGATTGCAGAAAAGCTTGTTTCAACTGATGTAGATTTTGAATCTGTAGAGCTTATCTGTCGTGAGGAACTGTCCCGATTTGTAGAATCCATTTTGAGGTCTTTGGAAAGGAAGAAAAAGGGATTTTCCTCTGGAAGATTAGATTACCTGCAGTATAAAGAGGAGGTTACCGATTACTTCTGGAAACAGAAATTGATTCCCTCCCCGAGAAGGGTGGAAGAACTGGTAGGGTTGTGGGTAGTTGAAGAGGACCTGCTTTACGCATAATCTATAAATTTTGTGTTCCTTTTTTGCTCTCCTTTCTATTTGATATTTGATGTGATAGCAAACATTCTGTTAATCATTCTAACGCTTTTATAATTCAGAAAATCCATTCAAAAAAACAAAAAAACGCTCATAAAGCCTTAAAACTTACAGTTCACTCAATTCTGTGTTGTACTTTGATAATTCAGTTTTGAATACTCACGAAGAGCTCAAGATCAGCAGCTGTGCACATGACCCAGTTGCTTTTTCTGAAATTTTCAGCTATCTGGTCAATTGAGAAATTTCAATCTGTTTCAGAGGAGAAAGATATTGTATCAATTAAATACTCGCCGGGCGAAAAAAACACAAAAAAAACAATTGGAGAGTATCTTGCTGCATGGGACAAAGCGTATACCAGTCTAACAGAAAAAGGGCTACTCCAAAAAAAAGACAGTACATTCTCATTGACAGAATCAGGTGAAATCTGCAGGAAAACTGTGGAAAAATGTAATCCTCTCTGGTTATACGAGTACAATATGTATTTTTTTCGTGCAGTGGCACAATCCTTGCAGACTACTGCAGTTGAGACAATCATGGAGAACCCAGGGAAAGTATATAAGTCATAAATAGAAACTCAGTGTCATCATGAGAACTGATATTCGTAGATATATTGTGATATTGCTCGTGCTTGCAGTGTTTAGCGGATGTACCTCAAGACGACACGAAGAGAAATTGCAGACTGTAGAAGTGCCTAAATTGTACCAAGACATATACAATCAGATCGATGGATACCTGTCAAGAGCAGAGAAGTACTTGGAGGAGAACTGGGACGGCCACATAGGTGACACATCATTCGCGTGTGAATTACTGGGAGGAAACAGCAACAAAGGACCTTTACTCCTGACTGAACAGAACTGGAACTCAGTCATGATCTGGCTGGACATGCTCGAGTGGATGGGGGTTGATGCAGTCTCTTTATGCATCAGTTATCCCATATTGACGCCTGATTATCCACGGTCAGAAGAGTACCTAGCCTTCTACAAGAAGTTGTTTGAAGAAATTAGAAGCCGGGGACTGGGTATTAATGTTGAATCTACAACCATTTTTCCAGATGCAGAATTTTCATCAGCACCAGTTGACTATTCAGGTCTAACTATGGAAAAGTACAAGAGAGAAAAGCGGGAGATGCTCGAAACCATTCTAGAAGAATTGAACCCTGACCGCCTGACAGTGGAGAACGAACCCAGTACCAGAGAAGCTAATACTGGCTTGGATTTTTCATTGAAAAACTTCGTGGATGCAGTTGACTATTTTGTCACTGACCTTGAGACAGGCGGCATTCCAATCGGTGCAGGTATTGGCACCTGGGATGATTTTGAAATATTGGAAGAACTGGCAAAATTAAACATAAACTATTTGGATATCCACATATACGCGATCAATTCTGACTACCTTACAGAAAGGATTGTCAGAGCAGCAGAAATTGCTGAAGAAAACGGTAAAGGTCTGACCATGGCCGAAACCTGGCTGTACAAGATTGGTGATGACGAGTTTGCCACGAAAACACCCCACGATATCTATGCCCGGGATGCATACAGCTTCTGGGAGCCACTTGATTCCAGGTTCATCACTGTCTTGTGTGGGTTTGCCCACTTACTGGACTTTGATAGTATGTCGTTCTTCTGGTCGCAATACTTTTTTGGGTACATCGAGTACGAAAAAGAACGAAGTTACACAGAAAATCAGGAACTGGTCCGAGAGGTGATCTTAGA
>SMTZ1_10005497_pt1 | contig 12738 bp, 14 predicted proteins | sample DeeMarSWOR136_30_FD_25667 | JGI IMG/M metagenome (IMG submission 25667) | reverse complement strand
ATAGAATCAGGCGAGATAATACACCCTCCCCTTTATCCCCTCCCATCAAGGGAGGGGAATAATTGAGGAATGTCGCAAGAAAAAAAAGTGAAGAGGAGTCAGTATACTCCCAGGTTGACATTCTTTGGACTTCCACTATAATTACATGATGTGTGGAATTGTCGGCTATATTGGAAAAAATGATGCTACAAAAATTTTGATTAATGGCTTGTACCGCTTAGAGTATCGCGGTTATGATTCTGCAGGTATTGCTTTGATTACCGACAACAATATTTTTGTGAGAAAGGTTGCCGGTCGAGTAAATGAGCTTGCACAAGTGACAAAGGCTGAAACTCCGAAGTCGAATGTAGGACTTGCTCATACGCGGTGGGCGACCCACGGGGTGCCAAATGATATAAATGCCCATCCTCATGTTGACTGTAAGAATAGGTTCGCAGTGGTGCACAATGGGATAATAGAAAATCATCGAACCCTCAAGAAATTTCTTGTAGAAAGGGGGCACAGATTCGTGTCCAACACTGATTCGGAAGTGTTACCCCATTTAATCGAGGAATTCTACAGTGGCGATTTGATCGCTGCCGTTAAAAAAGCATGTAGCTATATCGAAGGCACGTATGGATTAGCGATACTCTCACTCGATAATCCAGATAGAATTATCGCCGCCAGAATGGGTAGTCCTCTGGTGATTGGTAAAGGCAAGGATGAGAATATTGTGGCTTCTGATCTCGCTGCAATCATAAGCCATACTGACCAGGTTATTTATCTCAACGAGGGTGATATTGCTGATGTTCAACAGGATGACGTTCATATTGAAAGCCGGGATTCAGGTGCAATAACCCCAGAGATTGAGCGGGTCACTTTGACACTCGAACAAATTGAGCGTGGTGGTTATGATCATTTCATGCTCAAAGAGATCTACGAACAACCGATGATTCTTAAGGATACAATCCGTGGTCGGCTCAACTATAACGAGGGTATTGCGCGCCTTAATGGCATCGCAAGTTACATCGAAGAACTAAGGGATGCTCAACGTATTACGATCATAGCGTGTGGAACATCATGGCATGCCGCACTCATTGGTGAATATATGATCGAATCGTTAGCGGGAATACCAGTTGATGTCGAATACGGATCCGAATTTCGTTACAGGAAACCAGTACTTTCAAAAGGCACCGTATGTATTGCAGTTTCACAATCTGGCGAAACTGCAGATACACTTGCTGCATTAAGAGAGGCGAAGAGACATGGTGTTTCTGTACTTGGAATTTGCAATGTTGTGGGTAGTTCCATTGCCCGTGAAACTGACGCAGGTATATATATACATGCTGGTCCTGAAATAGGGGTCGCGTCTACCAAAGCCTTCATGGCTCAGATTATGACTTTTGCTTTATTATCTTTGCTTCTCGGCCGATTGCGTAGGCTTTCTCTGGATGAAGGACGGAACATCATTGATGCGATAAAGGGAATTCCGGATCAGTTGAGCAGATTGCTTGAAAGACTACCGAATCAGATAAAAGAGATCGCTGAGAAATTCAAAGATCATAGAAACTTTCTTTATTTGGGTAGAGGGTATAATTTCCCTGTTGCTTTGGAAGGTGCATTAAAGCTGAAAGAAATATCATACATCCATGCTGAAGGTTATCCGGCTGCTGAAATGAAGCACGGACCAATTGCTCTTATTGATAAAGATATGCCGGTGGTGGTGGTTGCTATAAAGGATGCGATCTATGATAAGGTCATTTCTAATATTGAAGAGACAAGAGCAAGGCAGGGAATTGTTATTGCGATTGGGTCAGATGGGGACAGAGAATTGGCAAAAAATGTTGATTATGTAATCTACGTTCCCCACACGATCGATCATCTATATCCACTCTTAACAGTACTCCCCCTGCAGCTGCTTGCATATCATATCGCAGATTTAAAGGGACTTGACGTTGACAAGCCTCGTAATCTTGCAAAAAGCGTAACAGTTGAGTGATTTCATTTGAGGTTAGACCACTTAGTACTTAATCAACTAAGACTGTCACAAAAGATACGACTTGAAAAAATAGGGAAGAGAATAGACTATATCGCTGGTGCTGATGTTGCCGTTACCCCGCATAATCTAATCGGCTGTATTGGGGTTTTCACTTATCCTTCCTTAGAGTTAGTTGAACATACCTATGCTGTGTCAATTATAAGTATGCCTTATATACCGGGTTTTTTATCTTTCCGTGAGATACCAGTTATAGTCAAGTGCTATAAGAAGTTGAAAAAAAAGCCCGATCTCATCCTCGTTGATGGACAGGGTATTGCACATCCGCGTGCTCTTGGACTTGCTTCACATTTGGGTGTTATTCTTAAATGTCCTACAATAGGTTGTGCAAAATCACATTTTTATGGGGATTATGAGATACCATCTGGGAAAAAGGGTTCTTATTATCCAATAAGGGAGGGTCAGAAGAAGATCGGTTTGGTGCTGAGAACCAGGGACAATGTTAACCCTCTCTTTGTATCACCAGGTCATCTTGTTGATTTTGAAGATTGTAAGCATTATGTTCTGTCTTCGTTGACCAAATACAGAATTCCTGAACCACTGAGATTTGCACATAGAACGGCGGGCGAAAGGGCAAGGCAGCATGGATAAACTGGGGCCATCCTTAATGATTAACTACAGATTTCAAATTCCGAATATAATATTTGTTTATAAAACGTGATACATGGGAGAAGATCTGGCACTAAGGAGATTGCATGTCTGAGGTAAGAAGAGATATTGTCACCGATACGTGGGTAATTATTGATACTGAAAACGATTCTATTCCTAAAGTTGCAAGAGAGAAGAAGGAACCACCGGATGAGTGCCCATTCTGTGAAGGACATGAGAATCAAACGCCAAATGAAATCTACGCGATTAGAGAAGAGGGCTCTCCTGCAAATAAGAAGGGGTGGAGGGTTAGGGTTATTCCGAATATCAAACCCATTTTGAAGATTGAAGGTGAGCTCGAAAAGAGCGGGGTTGGCGTATATGATATGGTGACTGGCATAGGCGCAAATGAAGTAATTATTGAATCACCGAAGCACACACCAGCGTTCTTTGAGCTGTCCGACGAACAAGTTCGGTTAGTCCTTAATACATATCGCATGAGGATCGAAGATCTCCATAAGGACAAAAGGTTACGTTATATACTTATTTTTAAGAACCATGGTAGTGCTGCTGGTGCATCGACTATTGATCATCCCCACTCGGATCTTATTGCGCTTCCAGCCACGCCTGTTCGGGTAAAACAAAAATTGAATGGTGCACGTGAGTATTATAGTTACAAAGAAAGGTGTTTGTTTTGTGACATAATTCAGCAAGAGATAGAAATGTCAGATAGACTTATTTTCCAGAGTGACAGATTTGTAGCTATAACTCCGTATGCTTCACGATATCCATTTGAGATTTTAATTATCCCTAAGCGACATTCTTACAGCTATGTACTCATCGACGAATCTGAAGTAGCAGACCTCGCCTGTGTTTTGAAAAAGGTTTTTAGCGTTTTCAATAATATTCTTGAAGATCCGCCGTATAATCTCATCTTGAATGATAGCCCAAATCTCTTACCAAGGTCAGATTACTGGACAACAATCAAACATGATTTTCATTGGCACATTGAGATAACACCGCGTATATATAGGAGAACCGGATTTGAACTAGGTACAGGTTTTTATATCAATCGTTTCGCGCCCGAAAAGGCAGCAAGCATTATAAGAGCGCATTTATGATAAAGGCAGTAATTTTTGATCTTGACAATACGTTGGTCGACTTTATTGCGATGAAAAACGCCGCTATTGAGGCCGCAGTGCTGGCGATGATAGATGCTGGTCTTAAGACTCCGAGGGAAGAAGCAAAAGAGAAGATATACAAAATCTATAGTGAAGAAGGTATAGAAGATCAGAAAGTATTTGATAAATTCTTGGCAAAAGAACTCGGGCATATTGAGTACAGAATCCATGCAGCAGGCATTATTGGATATCGAAAAGCTCGAGAAGCAGCACTCGTTTTATATCCTCATGTTCAATTAACATTGATGGAATTGATAAAACGTGGGCTGAAACTTGCAGTTGTAAGTGATGCTCCGAGACTGCAGGCATGGCTCAGGTTGTGTCAACTCAATCTCCACCATATGTTTGATGCTGTTATAACATTTGAAGACACAAAGAAAACTAAACCTGATCCAGAACCATTTAAAAAAGCGCTCCAACATTTGAAGGTTGCGCCGCAAGAGGCAATTATGGTTGGTGATTGGGCAGAACGGGATATCGCTGGTGCAAGATTTATCGAAATGAAGACCGTTTTTGCACGCTATGGCGATAGATTTAACACTGTCAATTCGGGTGCTGATTATGATATTGATGATGTGCTTCAGATCCTTGATATCGTTGATGAGCTGTCGAAAAAATGAAGATCTACGAAGGTATTACTTTTATGGTTGTGCGGTTTTTCATTCCAATTAGTATGATTGCTGTCAGATGCCAATGACCGTAAGCTAGGCAATATTTTTATGGAAAAGGTTTTAGTGAGTGCCTGTCTCCTTGGCATAAAATGTCGTTACGATGGTAAACATGCGTTGCGCAAGGATCTTGTTGCGTCTTTGAAGGGTAAATATGTCATATTTGCCTGTCCAGAACAGCTTGGTGGACTTACTACACCGAGGTTGAAAAATATGATAATAAGGGGAAGGGTCGTGAACGAAAAAGGGATTGATGTGACGAAAAACTTTTATCGCGGCGCAAGAGAATTTTTGAAAATAGCAAAGAGATTCGGAGTAAAAGAATTAATTTTAAAGAGCAAGAGCCCATCATGTGGTAGGAATGGTATCGTGACGAAGCTTCTTTCAAAGAAAATAAAGGCAAAATATATAAAATGATTTTTTTACTTCTATTTTTAAACGTATTACCAGATAAAGAGCTTTTAGTCTATCAATACAATGACAAAGGCAAGATCGGCACCATGGATATCCGTTCAGAAAAGGACACACTCGGATACCATGTTGTGTATGAATGGGAGGATCGATTAGTCGAAATCGCTTTTGATACGCTCAATATGAGCACAGTGTATATTCATAAAACAGTAGACGGTAAACTAACACTGGAAGTCTTTAGAGAAGCAGAAGAATTCAAAGTAAATTTTAAAGGTAAAAAAGTAACATATCAAGAGAAGGATCCTGTATATGATCGACATGCAATTGAATTTGCCTTGCGAGGATTCAACTTAAGCGCTAATTTTAAAGAAATGATTCGTCTTCATATACCGGAGTTCATGATAATTAACGCCGAGATAGAAGTTATCGGTGAAGATACTGTTTCTGGTCCTTTGGGAGAGATTAGTTGCTGGAAAGTTCGGATGACACCGCGTATATTATGGATCCGGTGGAAATTCTACTTCTGGATCGAAAAGGACTATCCACATCGTTTCATGAAATACGAAGATTCATCCGGTAAGAATCAGATTTTGCTCATAGTTTCAGAATACTAGAATTGCGAAAAAGAAATGGATTAATTCTTTTTTTCATTGTTATTATAGGTTTTACAGTTAGATTTTGGGGTATAGATTTCGGTTTACCGCATCCTGACTGTCGTCCGGACGAATTGCCAATAATAAACATCGCTCTAAAATTCGGTACAGGTGATTTGAATCCTCATTTTTTCCGTTATCCAAGCTTTTATATGTATTTGCTTTCTTCTATTTTCTTGCTTTATTTTTTGTTTGGTAGAATAACAAACAAATATGCAGCTGTACAAGATTTTATTACTGAAGCTATTGTGAATCGTTCGAATTTCTATTTGATAGACAGGTGCCTATCAGTTTTTGCTGGTGTAGCAACAATTTTCATAACATACAGAATATGTAAGTACCTGTTTGACGATGATGATACGGCTTTGACCTCTTCATTTTTTGTGAGTCTTGTATATCTACACGTTAGAGATTCACATTTCGGAGTCACTGATGTTTTCATGACATTTCTTGTGGTCTGTTCGATCTTTTATATCATTAAATGCTATAGAGAATTTAATATAAAGAATTATGTTTTAGCAGGTATATTTGGCGGATTGGCGATGTCTACAAAATATAATGGTTTTTTAGTAATTGCCCCTATGTTTATTGTTCACTATCTCAAATGTGTTGATGGGAAATTAAATTTTCTCAAATTGTTGACAGACAAAAAAATATTATTTTTTGTTATTTTCTTTTGCGTTGGATTTTTATTTGGCACGCCCTTTGCTGTAATCGATCACCATAAATTTATGGTGGATCTTTTGTACGAATTTAAGCACTTGCATGTCGGGCACAGCATCAACCTTGGTATTGGATGGTGGTACCATCTGAAATTTTCTCTGTTTCTGGGTTTAGGATGGAGTCTGCTTATTTTCGGACTGATTGGTATATTCTTTTTTGTCAGACGCGATAAAAGAAAAGCGCTTATTTTATGTTCTTTTCCGCTTCTCTACTATATTTTGATAGGCAGGGGGTTCACAGTTTTTGTAAGGTATGTTATTCCTATCGTACCTTTCCTATGTATTACTGCGGGTTTGTGTGTTACCCATATAAGTGGTAAGCTTTTCGGCAAGAATAGACGCTGGAGAATGTGGTTTACTATATTTCTGTCATTTCTGGTTATTCTACCATCAGTTTGCCGAGTAATCAATTTCAATAAATTGCTTGCTAAGGAAGATAATCGTCTGATTGTAGAAAAATGGATAGATAGAAATATCTCTAAGGGCGCGACAATCTGTCAATTTACTTCAGCAAATTGGGATAGGTTACAACTCTGCCCGACAATCGACCAAATAGAAGAAAAACTCAAAATGTATTCTAAGAAACGTATGAAAATAGATATTATGAAGACAAAAGCTATGTTGGATTATTTCATAAAAAATAGTATCGAAGGATATAGATTATTCACCTACGATGAAAAATCGGGTAGATGTATATCGGATATTGCAGAGTATAATATTCTGCCGCAATATATAGTTGCGCCGAGCCACCCTTTATCTATTTATAGTAATATACCTGAAGCAGCAAAGGAGGTATTATCATCTTATTACTATTTAAGAAAGGCTTTTATTGTAATCGATGATGATGATGATGAAAATTTATTCGACCAATCTGATGCGTTCTACGTTCCTTTTTCAGAATTCAAAAATGTCGAGCGACCAGGACCAAACTATTACATTTATGAAAGAATTGGATTGACTAAATAAAATATGTTTCAATTCCAGTCCTTGTAAATAACTGTAATTCTTTGATCAAAACCAAGATTCCAAAGCATATCGATTTGCTCAGATAATTTCTCACTTTCGAAGAGATACACTTCGTAAATCTGTTTGCTTTTTCTAAATGCGTTGAAGATATCTTTGTAGTAAACAGGAGCATCAATAAATTCAATACTCGTTAACAAAGATCCACTATTATATAACTCAATATTTTCTTGCTTAACAGAATCTATTGTTGTGGCGTGTATCAATAGCACTTTGTCTTCATTTAATAATAAATTCTCATCAGGATACATGATTTTTTTCTTTTTTAAAAATACTGGTATTTTTCTGCCGATTTTCGACCAAGGATGGTTTGAGGGGATGATGATTTCTCCTCCCATATAGAAAGTAATATTGGGTGGTACGACGGCATAGATATAATTAACATTTTCTTTTTCTGCATATTGTTCGACCAATTCGGCAGCCCTCTTTGGCACATCACTTTTGTAGGTTAATGTTTTTAAACCAAGCAGCAATGATACAGCAATACACGCTATAGCGATATAAGGTTTGAATTTGTTTGTTTTCGTTATAAATTTTGCAGCACTTATAGACAGTAGTGGAACAAGCGGATATCCAAGCCTGAAGTATGGATAATAAAATCCAACAGCCACAAAGAATATAGACATGGAAATGAATAAGTAGGTTCCCAGTCTTTTTATCTTTTTTACACTTGAGAGGACATAAATGACTGTAAGAAAAAGCGGTATTGGTGCATAGGCAAAAAGGTAATACAAGAATTTGAGGTGATTTATACCAATTAGACGCATATGTCGAAAACCTATCATTGGGATTTGGATGATTCTAAGGAACAGATAAATGTACGGCAAGTATAGGAGACTAGGAATTATGATCGATAAGACAAACCACTTCCTATTGATGGTTTTGCGATGCAGTATGCCAACGATTAAGAAAATGACAGGAAGTACAAACGCGGAGTATTTTGTGTATAGAGCAAATGCTGTGAATATTCCGGCTAGCAGAAAATGGTTTATTTTGTCGCACTTTATGCCTTTGGCAAAGAAGAAGATTGCAGCGATAAAAAATGCGAGGAAAGTTGCATCACTTAACCCTGAACGCGAAAAGAAGAAAAAATATTCGGTTATGATGAAAAATATGACAGCATAGAGACTCTCCTGTCTGGAATAGAAAAGTCCTGTTAGGCAAAATACCAAGTAGATGGTGATAATGGAAGCAATTGTAGACAGCAGAGGAAACACAATGGTGTTTGTTTTGAACAGTTTAAATAATAGTGCTATTAGGATTTGATAGAGTGGCGGGGTTTGGAAATTGAATGGCTTACCATGTTCACCAATTGTGGTTAACCATTGTGATTGCAACGCAAATATACCTTCGTCTACGTCTATGAGCGTGAAATTTACTATCCTAAATGCGTTAATTAATACAAAGAGGATAACGATGAGGTGTACGAGATTATTTTCTTCGGTTATTTTTTTCGCCAGTATAGTATCCTTCCACAATTTGGGCAGTAGATTATCTCTTTACTCCTTGTTAGTAGCTGGGTTGGAAGTTTTTGAAAACACCCAAAGCAGAAACCATTTTCGACTGGGGCAATGGCTCTTTTGTACCTTTTCTTTAGACGTTCGTAGGCGTCAGCAATTTCCGCAGGGAGTTTTTTTAACAAATCGTTCCTTGTTCTGACAAGTGATAGGCGGTCTTCGCTCCTAACCTCAAAACCGATTTTCTTATAGCTCGGTTCATCCATGTCATTCAATAGATTATCATAATCAAAAAGTAATTTCAAATGCATTTCAATAAGCTCTGAGGTCATACTATTTCCTTTTTCTTAGTTCTTTTTCAGTCTGATCTATCAAGGTGATAAACTCTTCAGGTGTTTGCGGTTTTTGGATAATATGCTTTTTCGTCAATTCTTTAGCAATTTGGACTATTTTACCAAGGGTAATGAGATATTGATTGCCCGGATCCTGAGGCGGTGCAATAATGAGAAAAATCAGAGATACTGGTTTTTTGTCTATTGCATTGAAACTAATCGGTTTTGTAGTTCGTCCAACAGCGATTTCTAGTTTATCTACTGCTAAAGACCGACAATGTGGTATTGCTATACCTTTGCCTATCCCGGTCGAACCCAATTCCTCTCTCTTCAGCAATGTTGATACTATAAGCTCTGCATCAGCACCTTTTTTTATTGAATACACCAGGTCTTCAATAACTTTGTTCTTCTTGCCTGGCTTAAGTGAAAGATTTATTCTTTCTTTGGCTAATAGACTTGCAAGATTCATTTAACCTCCTTTGAAACATCGTTCAAGGTTTAGTGGCATAGATGCTCGTATGGTTTATAGTAATCAGGGCAACAGGAAATCAGGTAGTGGCTACCAGGATAACAGGAAATTAGAGTAATGATATTATCCTGATAACCTGATGTTCTGATGTCCTTCATCCTGATCATCTGATAATCTGATTCTCTTGTGAGTCGTTGCATGTGACGATGCCTTTTAACGATACCAGCATCCACGCCGGCCAATGTATAACGAAGACCTTTCATCCTTACATCTTCTCCGGGCATGATATACCCAGGATTTCAAGTCCACTTTTAATCGTTTCGGCAGTTTTCTTAATAAGAGCCAAACGTGCTTGCGTAACTTTTCTGTCATCACTGATGACCCTTATTTTTTGATAGAAGTAGTGGAATGTTCGTGCGAGGTCAATGAGATAATAGGTAATCATGTATGGTTCATAGTTCTTCGCTGCATCTTCAAGGACCTCAGGGTATTTTAATATGGTTTTTATCAGCCTGATTTCTTCAGGTTGTTTTATTAAACATCGATCGAATTCTTTTGAGGTCATTCCTTCTTTTTTAGCTTTCCTTATAATGCTCTTTATGCGCGCATGAGCGTACTGGACATAATATACAGGATTTTCCTCAGATTCTTTCAAGGCGAGGTCCAGGTCGAAGTCCAGATGCTGTGAATTTGATCTCATAACCAAGAAAAATCTTACGACATCCTTGGGTACCTGCTCGAGTAGGTCATCAAGCTTTTCAAAGGCACCTGCCCTTTTACTCATTGTGATGAAGCGTCCACATTTTTTCAGTTTAACTTCCTGAACGATAACAACCTTTATGATTTCTTCAGGATAATCCAACGCCCTTATCCCTCCTACTAAACCTTTGATGCGACCGTGATGATCTGGTCCCCATATGTCGACTAGCCTATCGTATTTTCTTGCAATTTTGTCTACATGATAAGCAATATCACTAAGAAGATAGGTGTAACGTCCATCAGATGTGATGATGACTCGATCGTCAATATCGCCGAATTTTATTGCCTTGAACCAGGTTGCTCCATCTTTGGAATAGGAGAGATTTTTCTTTTTCAAGATGCCTTGAACATTATCCACGTACCCTTTTTTGCAGACTTCTGATTCGAAAATCCAATTATCAAATTCGACACCAAAACGCCTCAGTGTATTCTTGTGTTCTTCCACAAAATATTGGACTGCATATTTCCTTATTTCTTCAATATTTTCTATGTGTTTGTCATGAACCTGCTTTGCTACATCAACCAAATATTCACCATAGTAACCATTATCCGGTATATGAGCCACTCCACCTTCTAATTCATTGATTCTTTGTTTGACACTCTCGGCGAGAAGCAGCGTCTGCCTGCCAGCATCGTTGATGTAGTATTCGGCTGTTGCTTCGAAACCCACATTTCTTAGGAGCCTAACTAATGAATCACCTACTGCTGCTGCGCGCGCGCTTACAACATTAATCGGTCCCGTCGGATTAGCACTAACATATTCAATCAAGATTCGTTGGTTCTTGCCAATATCAAGAATTTCTTGCTTTTCGAACACTTCTTTTAGAAGGTAATCTTCACTTATATCAAAGTTTACGAACCCAGGTTCATAGACTGTCGCGTTTTTGATCATCGGATGTTCAATTCTGGAGACGATATCCTGCGCTACATCTTGTGGTTTTGATTTTTGCCTTGCGGCAATCTTCAAGGCTAAGTTTGTGGAATAGTCGCCCTTTTTTTCTTTAGGAACGTAATCGACTATGATATCTTCGTCCGGAAACATTTTTTTAAGAGTGTTCTTAAGTTCCTGTCTAATCATTGTTGAATTCTATCCGAGGCGCGTCTCCCCAGAGTCTTTCCAATCCAAAAAATTCCCTTGTTTCTTTCAGAAAGAGATGGACGATTACATCGATAAAATCTATAAGAATCCAAGTTCCAGATTGGAGACCCTCAATATGATCAGGGCGTTCTTGTTCCATTAGATATTCAGCTATCGTCCTGTTATGGATATCTGACAGACCATTTGCAATAACAAAATAATCAGTAATGGGTGACAACCCGCGCAAATCAAAGATAAGAATCTTACTGCCCTTTTTTTGGTCTATCAGTCTTGCAAGATTTCTTGCAAGCAGCTCTGCATTCGTTATTTTGTGCGATTTTGTTTTAGAACTCCTTTTCAACATCTGAGAAAAGTTTTTTATAGTCTTTACCTACAATCAGTGTGACTTCTAGATAAAGAGCAGGATCAACGTCTTTTCCAATTTTCTTGCAGCCGATTCTTTTTGCAAAATATTTTGCGTTCTCCATATCCATATCACCGCGCTCAATGACAATCGTTTCTTCAAAGTTTTGCTGGTCTGTATTACCAATTTTCACAACATTAAAACCCTGTTTTCTTAACAAATTTGTTATTTTTATGGCTAATCGATTTTCACCACAGCCATTGAGCACTTCAACTCTTATATTACTATTTTTCTTGTATATTTCTTGAGGATCTTCTCGGGTGATCATAATAACCATAGAGACAAGGAAGGCAGCAAGCAATATGATTAGTACATACACCACTATTTTACCTCTGCTGTGCCCCGGTGGTATTTTCTTTCTTCTATTCGATGTCTTTCTTATGTTTTTGTCTTTTGCCATCTTTTATCCAAGCAAATGGTCCTATGGTTAATCCATCTTTGATCCTTGTTTTACCTTCGATTAGGGTGTGTGGCCTTATATGGACGAATTTGCCAATACGAACGCTGAGATCTATGTTTGTGGTAGTGGGGTCTTCAATGAACACACCTTCTGCCATAAGTTGTTCAAACCATTTCTTTTTAACAACTTCTCTTACTCTTGATAGATCCATTTTGGAGTTTATGCCCGTGATTTCTTCTTCAGCGTCGATTTTCAAGCCAACAACCTTTTTCTTTTTTTTAAGCATTTCTTTTATAACATCCGTAAGATAAAACTCTCCCTGACGGTTTTTCGTGTCAATCTTCTTCAGCGCTGAGAGAATGAGCTTCTTCCTACCGTAGTACACGCCGGCATTGATTTCCTTTATTTTTTGCTGCTCGATCGTTGCATCAGCCTGCTCGACAATAGTCAGGATATTGTTGCGTCTGTCCCGTACAATCCTCCCATATCCAAATGGATTTTTTACCTGGCACGTCAGAAGCGTTAGATCTGCCTTCAT
>SMTZ1_10009026_pt1 | contig 12743 bp, 13 predicted proteins | sample DeeMarSWOR136_30_FD_25667 | JGI IMG/M metagenome (IMG submission 25667) | reverse complement strand
ATTAATTTATTAAAAACTAACTTATTTTTCTTTTCCTTTTATTTAAAATTTTTAAATTTAGTTGTTAATTTTATAAGAAAACAGAATAAGAAAAAAAAAAAAATTTATTAGAATTTTATATTCAATTTTCTATTCAATTCCAACTTTACTGGCGTACTTTACAATTATAAATATTATAAACGCTATAATTACGAAATTGATCAAAGCTGCTATAAAATTCCCTACTCCAAACACCCCAAGTTTAATATCTTGAATACTCTCAAAACCTGGAATGAATATACCAATTAAAGGTGTTATCATATCTTGAGCTAATGACAAAATTAGGGCATTTACAGCAAGACCGAGAATAAATGCTGACGCTAATCCAAGTATTTTATACTTCTTAATAAATTGTAAAAATTCAGCAGCAAGATTCTTTGGTTTTTCTGGTGCGGGTTCTGGTTTTGGTGTTAGGAGTTCACGAATTTTTTTTAATTCTTCTAGCAAATCATTTTCTTTTGACATTTCATTTATCACCTAAATTTAACTGAATTGTAAATTTTATTTATCTAAATTTAGGTTATGATTTCTTTAAAAATATTTAAAACTTATCTCTATTTTTTAAAGAAGAAAATTCCTCTCAAAAATTTTCTTAAAAAAATAAATTTATAATAGCATATAATTTAATAAGTTTTTCAATAGCAAGGTTAGCTTCTGCTTTGAGATCATCCAAAGATTTATTAAAGAAAGACCGTTGTTCTTTCCAAAACACAGTATAAATCAATCCAAGATACTTTCCATAAGCTATTAGAACCCCTTCGAGTTCAGTATCTTTTTCTATGGAGCATATACTATTAACATCAAAATACTAAAAAAATTGAAAATTAATAATTTATGAATAAATTCGACTCGATTTCTTTTAAGGATTTTTGTCATATTCAAAAATTATTTAATTTTAAATTAATTTCATTTAATTATGAGTGATAAGGGTTTTAATAAATTCCAAGGAGATGTTAAAACCGAGAAAGTAAAATACCTCGCTGATCCACAGCTTAGAAATATTGTAAATGTCGCAATAGCACTTGCGCGTCCGTTATTAGTAAAAGGAGAACCTGGAACTGGAAAAACTATGCTAGCACATGCTATAGCTGAAAATTTAAACCAAAGATTGATTGTTTGGAACATTAAAAGCACAAGTGAGGCTATTGATGGCTGTTATATGTATGACACTGTGCAGAGATTGAATGATAGTAGGTTTGGCTGCGATGATCGGAATGTTGATAATATACATGATTATATCACCCTTGGTCCTTTGGGAGAGGCTTTTGTTTCTAACGAACAAGTCGTTCTCTTAATAGATGAGATTGATAAAGCAGATATTGAATTTCCAAATGATCTTTTACAAGAATTAGACGTTATGGAATTTTATATTAAAGAAACAAAAGAATTTGTTAAAGCTAAAACAAGACCAATTGTAATAATTACTTCTAATAATGAAAAGGAACTTCCTGATGCTTTCCTTAGAAGATGCGTTTTCCATTGGATAGAATTCCCATCTAAAGATTTTATGGCAGATATATGTAAATTGCATTATCCTGATTTAAAACAACATTTATTGAATCAATGTTTACAACATTTTTATGCTCTTAGAGCTATAACAAAATTAAGAAAGATGCCATCAACCTCTGAACTTCTTGATTGGATTGGAGTGTTACTAAAAAGTGGTATCTCATTTGAAGAATTGAAAAAAGAAATTCCCTTTCTCGGCACACTAATAAAGAAGGAGAAAGATTTTGAAATTGCTATAGATAAGCTTAAGTTTCCAACCTAATTAGTTATTTAAATTAATTTAGATAACTTCCAGCAAAAAACTCCAAACTATTTAAGGAAATTAAATTTAATGTCAAAATTTTCCTCTAATTTCTTTATTATTGCTCGTAATTGCGTTGTACTGTTAATGAAAGGATATTTTCTCCACAATTCTGTTATTTTATATTTCTTTTCTTGATTTGACATCGCGACAATGTCTTGAATGAATTCAATATGTTTTAATAATAATTGTTCCATCGATTCTATATATTCCTTATTATTCAATAAGTAAGAAAGACGTTCTAATCGTAAAACTTTAATTTGAACACCCTTTTCACTTTTAGAACTCAACCTTTCATTTTTTAAAAAAATTTTAATATTTTTGATATTGCCTTTTAAATTCATTAGGAATTTTATAACCAGGAGTTTCACCATAACATAGGATTATCTTACTAAAAATATCCTCCTCGATTCTTCCATTCCTTACTTCTTTTTGAACGTATTTTATAGCTTCTCTAATTATTCAGTAGTGATTAATTCATGTACTGTTTTTACGAGAATATTTTATATTTAATTAAGTTTTATATTTGTTTTTGAGATAGATTTTTTATTATTTTCGTAAGTTATCTAGCTAATCTTGACACAACGTAATATTAAGAATAAGAAAGACAATACTTGAAATTCTTTTAATAGCAAAAATGTTAATCCACAAGTATTTAAGAAATTTTTTATCAAATTTTTAGTAAAATATTTTTGAAATATTAGTTCGATTATAATGGAATTTTGTGGTACAAATTTAACTTTTAAATATAGATATAAAACAGTTTCTGTAGATCATTTAAATGAAATGCAAGAGGATATAGATAAATTACGGCGTGAAGGGAAACTTAGTGATAATGAAACCTATAGGAGTTATATTGATAGTAAAAAGTTTGAAATCCCTGATACTCTTCCTAATGCTAAATCTATAATAATTATTGCTATATTTAGCAAACCAGCATTAGTGAAAAGTAATTATTCCTCCAAATTATTATGATGATGGAACAACATTTGAAGACTTTGAGAATCTAATATTGAAAGATATAATAAAAGAACCAGGATACAAAATCGAATATACAAATAATCTCCATGTAAAATTATTGGCTGTTAGAAGTGGACTTGGAAAATACGGTAGGAATAATATCTGCCATGTTGATGATTGGGGGAGCATGATCAATTTATTTGCATATTTCACAGATTTTCATTTTGAAGAAGATGATTGGGTTGAATTAAAAATGATGGATTATTGTGAAAGTTGCACAATATGTATGAATAATTGTCCTACTCATGCAATCCCTTCACCTTGTAATGAAAGTTTTGTAATCAACGCGGGTAAATGTATTTCTGTGTATAATGAAATAAAAGGTGTAATTCCAAATTGGATTCCTTTTAATGCTCATAATGCTTTAATGGGATGTATGAAATGTCAAAATCAATGTCCTGCTAATCGCGAAATAATTCATTTTACAGAATATCTTGAAGATATAACAGAAGAAGAAACTAAAATGATATTAGATGGATGCACCAATGAAGTATTAGCTAGTACTTTGTCTAAAAAGTTAAAAATGTTCTCTGCTGTTGATGCAGAAAAAGTACTTCCTGTTATTAAGAGAAATTTATTGCTTTTACTCAACAATACCCCTTAATAAGCGACAATGTTCCATTATAAACCTAGAATTTAAAATAAGTTCGCTTAATTTCAACATAATTAAATTCGAATATACTTGAAATTAAAATAATAGATAGATCAGCAAAAACTTTAAATATTACAATTTAATTACTTTTAATTAAAAATGATTATACTTAATTAAATGTAATTAACATAAAAGTAATATAAATTTAAGTGGGAAAAACAATGTCAATAAGTTGGGAAGTTGGAAAAGAGGCACAAGAATTAGATAAAAAACCAATTAAAGAAAGAATAAGGGTCGAGGGAAGCTCTCTTAAGAGAGTTGGCTACGCATTAATCATTTATTCTCTAACAATGGTGCTATTCTATATATTCTTGTAAGGCTCTTGTATCATGGAATTATTCTTACTTATTATTATTTTTGCTTTTATCTTTGAATCTATGGACTCTATGGCAGGAATGGGTTTTGGAACAGCATTATCGCCTCTATTATTGCTATTAGGTTATACTCCACTTCAAGTTGTTCCAAGTATACTTATTTCAGAAGCTATTACTGGTGTAATAGACACTTTTTTTGATCATGAATTTAACAATGTGCGTTACTCTTTCCGTCCCTTAAATGATGCTACAAAAATTGGGTTAATCATAGCTTTCTTCGGATGTTTAGCTATTTTTGCATCAATTCTTTTAAGTTATTTTGCTATAAATTTTCCTGATATTGTAATAAAGACATATGTTTCAGTGTTAGTAATATTTATGGGATTATCTGGATTTATTAGAATTAAATTAAGAAAAATGGAGTTTTCTAAAACAAATCCTAAATTTTTAATTGCATTTTCAGCATTAGCGGGTTTTAATAAAGGAATTGGATCCGGCGGCTACGGACCTGTAATTACTATGGGACAAATTTTTTCTGGTGTTTATGAAAAAAGTGCAACTGCAATTGTGTCATTTTCAGAATCAATTGTCTCATTCGTAGGGATTTTGACATTTTTTCTTATAAGTTTTGGTGGGGTACAAGTTGATTTAGTTCTTCTACCTTCCTTATTTACAGGAGGATTTTTAGCAGCACTTTCTGCACCTTATTTAGTAAGAGTTCTACCAAATAAAATTTGGAAATATTTCATTCCTTCTTATGCAATTGGAATCGGAATATTTTCAATTATAAAAATTATTGCTTTCTAGTATTTAGTACATACTTCTATTTTTAAAATCTAATTTTAGATATAGTTAACTGTTTTTAAGGTATTTTAACAAAAAAAAAGTATTTCTATTATAATAAGGTAGATCGAACAATATTCGGTCTCTTGTTTATAAAATGCACAAAATACAGAAAAAGAAAGAATATTCGAACTTACTTCGATATATTTAAATATTACAAATTACATATTAAATATTAGATAACTAGAAATTATAATATTAATTTAAAAAAAACAAAATGAATTTTATTCAGTTTTGTATTAAAATAAACTTGAAAGGTTCTAAATTGAAATTAATTTAACAGAGTTGATTATTATGGTAACTTGCCCTAAATGTGGAGAAGAATATTCATTAGGCAGAAAAATTTACCACAACTGTGGAGAACACGTAATAGAACATGGAGTCATTTTTAATGATGATCGTAAAAAGCGCCCTTGGAATTGTCATAGTATAGATGAAGTAGATAAGAAAATTTTAAATGTATTGCAAAGAAATGATAAAATCTCGTATCGTGAACTTTCAGATAAATTGCAGTTGGCCGCGAGTACAATTCATAATAGAGTGACAAAAATGATAGAAGAGGAAATTATAAAGCAATTTGGAGCTATAGTAGATCCAGAAAAAATAGGTTATAATACTATAGCAATTATTGGGCTTTCAGTTGATCCAATGAAAATGAATGAAATTGCAGAAATAATAGCATCCTATGATGAAACTCAACTTGTAGCAATTTCATCAGGAGATCATGATATTATTGCCCAGATCATTGCAAAAGATGAAAGGTCTCTCTGGAACTTTATAAATATAAAAATCAAGACTATAAATGGAATAAAACCTCATATTCATGTGTCAAACTTTTTAGATATCTTCAAATCTACACATTCTATAAAAATTGCCTAACCATATTAAATAATTAAATCATTTTATTATTATTTTGACCTAATTTTAAGTCTTAATCATTAAGAATTTGTGCCCCATTTTCTTATCTATTCATCATTAAACTGTTTTACAATAGTAAACCAAAAATTCACTATAGAATTAATAATTTTAGAGAATTGCTTCATTTCTAACGGTTTAATTACATAACAATTTGCATGGAGATTATATGCTTTTATTAAATCTTCTTTAGCATCAGATACAGTTAATATTACAATTGGGATCCGTTTTAATTCTTCATGCCTCTTAATCTCCTCTAATACAAAAAACCCATTCCTTTTCGGCAAATTTAAGTCCAAAAGGATAAGATTTGGCTTATCTGCATTACTATATTTTCCTTGTTTTGTTAAAAATTCGATTGCTTCAACACCGTCCCTTACAACATCTAAGCTACTTACAATTTTATTTTCTTGAAGAACTTCCTGAGTAAGGCGAATATCTGCTGCATTGTCTTCAACAAGTAAGATTTTCGCTTTTACTTTTATGCGTCCATTCATGACTGTATATCCTCAATCCTTAATTTTTTCTGGAACAATTGTAAAATAAAAAGTTGATCCTTCTCCAAATTTTGATTCTACCCATATTTTTCCACCATACCGTTGAACTATCTTTTTACATATAGGTAATCCTATACCTGTACCGGGATACTCCTCTTTAGTATGAAGCCGATAAAAAATATTAAAAAGTTTATCAAAATATTTTGATTCAATGCCTATTCCATTATCTTTTACAGAAAATAACCACTCATCATTAATCTTTGCTACGCCTATATGTATTCTTGGTGGTTCTTCTCTTCGAAATTTTATTCCATTACTAAGAAGATTCTGGAATAATTGTATAAATTGAGTTTTATCAACTTTTAATATTGGCATTTTATCATAAGTAATAACGGCTCCACTTTCTTTTATTGCTTCTTGTAAATTATATAAAGCATCCTTTAATATCTTCTCAAGATTAACCACTTTTGATGGATTAGCATGTGTAGTGATCCTTGAATACGATAATAAATCCTTTATAAGGATATTCATTTTTTTTGCTCCATCCGTAATAAAATGAATGAATTCTTTGCCATCCTTATCAATCTTATCATAATATCTATCTTCTAGAAGTTGAGAAAAACTTACAATTGCTCTTAATGGTTCTTGTAGATCATGTGATGCTACGTAGGCAAATTGTTGTAAATCCTCATTAGAACGCCTTAAATCCTCCATTATTTCATTAAATTCAATTTCTCTTTTTGAAATATGCTCGGACAGGAACGATACTACTATTCCAACAATAATTAACGATATTGCCCTTAAAAAATTGTTTAGAGTTTCAATTGAAAAGAATTGTTCTTCTGGGATAAGATTAAAAATTATTAATATCAGAGCCAAGAATAAAGGAATTATTAAACCTTTTTTCTTCCACCATAAACATGCTAAAATTGAAGGAAAATAAAAAAAATGAGCTACTAATATAGATGTTTTAAGAATAACCTCGAAATAATAAATTAGTAAACATGAAATTACTAAGAGAATTATAATTATTAATATTTTAATTCTTTCTTCCTTTAGTTTACATTTGATTTCATACATTTTACATATAATATTATATAATAATTAATTGAAATTTTTAGAAGTGAATAAAAGAATATATTATTTATTAATAAGAATATTATCCAATATATAATAAATTTTTTCGAATAAAATTATTATTATATCTAATTGATAAAATGAGATTTCAATCTGCTAAGACTATATTATTTCAATCTATATTTAATAAAAAAATTAATCTATTTTAACATATAATAATATAATTATAAATATTAAAATGAATATTATTCAGAATATAGAACAAAAGTTGTAAAAAATCTTAATTTTAAATATAGCTTTAAAAATTATTTTCTGGTGTATGATTATAGAGAAAAAAACTATAGAAATCCTATTAATTGAAGATAATAAAGCAGATGTGCGTCTTATTGAAGAATTGTTAAAAACTTCTGAAGAATTTAAGTTTGAGTTAGAATCAAATCCTAGGCTTTTTGAAAGCATAAATCGTCTTAAAGTTAAAAACTTTGATATCATTTTATTAGATTTAACTTTACCTGATAGTGATAGAGATTCTACTTTAGACAGTCTTTTAAACACAACCAAAGAAATTCCCATTGTTATTCTAACTGGATTGGATAATAAAGATTTTGCATTAACTTCTCTTCAGAAGGGTGCTCAGGACTATATAGTAAAGGATGATTTAAATGGTCCAAGTTTAATAAGAGCAGTTTTATACGCAATTGAACGACAAAAAATTGAAACTGACAAGATAAGAGATAAAGTTCTAAAGTTACCATTTGATGATAAAGACAAAGAAATTCTTAATTTTCTCCAAGAAAATTATAGAATATCGTATAAAGATCTAAGTAAAAAAGTGAACTTAGCAGCCAGTACGATACATAACCGAGTGCAAAGCATGATAAAAGAAGGGATTATAAAAAAATTCGATACAATTGTTGATCCTTCCAAAGTAGGGTATAATGCTATAGCTATTCTTGGTCTTTCTGTAGATCCACTAAAATTAGACGATATTGCCAGAAAACTCTCAGAATATAGTGAAATACAATTAGTAGTATCGTCTACAGGGGATCATAATCTTTTAGTAAAAGTAATTGCTCAAGACGAAAAAAATCTCTGGAGATTTATTAATGAAGAAATTAAAACATTAAATGGAATCCAATTACCAATGCACGTCTCAAGCTTTATAGACATTTTTAAAATGACCCATAAAATTAATTTTAAAATTGAGAAAAAAAACTAAGTATATTCAAATTTCTTAATAAAAATAGGAAAGAATATTTAGAAAAAATTTAAGGAAAAATACCTCTCAATTCAATAGCTTTGGCTAATCTTGAAATAGCAATCATGTATGAAGCTATTCTTAAAGAAACATGCTTTTCTTTTGAAAGATTATAAACATTATTGAAGGCATTCACTAAAATACACTTTAATTCTTGATTAATTCTTTCAAGAGTCCAGAAATAACTATGAATATCTTGAATATATTCAAAATAAGAAACGCAAACGCCTCCTGCATTAGCTAAAATGTCTGGAACTACAATTATTCCATTCTTACCCAAGATTTCGTCAGCCTCTGGAGTGGTAGGTCCGTTGGCCCCTTCTAAAACAATTTTACAAACTAGACTCTCTGCATTTAATCGAGTTATTTGGTTTTCAATGGCAGCAGGAATTAAAATGTCGCATTTAAGTATAAGTATATCTTCATTAGTCATAAATTTATAGCCTTTATGTTGAAAATCTTTCAAATATTTGTTCTTATCTCTCCATTTTAAAAGTTCATTAATATCTAATCCTTCCTTAGCGTATAAACCCCCATAAATATCTGATACAGCGATTATTTTACAACCATTTTCATATAAAATTTTCGCAATATTTCCTCCTACATTACCAAATCCTTGTATAACAATTGTTTGGCTCTTTAAATCGAGATTCATTTTTTCACATAATGCTTCTAATACAAAAAATAAGCCTGCTCCGGTTGCAGTTTCTCTCCCTACCGAACCTCCAATTTCTATAGGTTTACCTGTGACTACTCCAGGAATAGCTCTTCCTTTATGCATAGAATATGTATCCATAATCCAAGCCATGATTTGGGGGTCTGTATTAACATCTGGTGCAGGAATATCAATATCAGGACCGATAAAATTTATTATTTCTGCTGTAAATCTTCGAGTTAACCTTTCAAGCTCTTTTTTTGATAATTTTGTAGGATCTACACATATACCTCCTTTAGCTCCACCTAGAGGTAGATTTAATAAGCTGCACTTCCAAGTCATCCATGTAGCTAACGCCTTAACCTCATCAAGATTAACTTTTACTGAGTATCGAATACCTCCTTTACCAGGACCACGCACTGTTGAATGATGTACCCTGTATCCTTCAAATATCTCTATACTACCGTCATCCATTTTAATTGGAATTGAAACGATCAAAGACCTCTCTACTCTTTTAAGGTATTTCTTAATATTATCATTTAATCCCATCTCTCTTGCGACAATATCAATTTGTTTTTTTGCCATTTCAAAAGGATTTGTTTCTGACAATAAATATGTCTCTTCTTCTCCATAAACTTCAATTTCATTTGTAGAAATTAAAGTTTTAGAATAAGTGAGTTTAGTCTGGTCCTTTTCTTTATTTTCTAACATATCGAACAAGATTCAATTTTGAGTTTTTCTTAATAATTAAATAGAAGATACCTTTTCAATTTATATATATAATTTAAAGTTTATAAATCTGTCGAATGAGATCCTATTACAATCGTTTTGAAGCGAAAAAGGTTCGGTTTTAACCAATATTAATGAAGGCTATTCAGCAAAATGAATTATAGTGATATTAATATAATTTCGGTGAGCTTTACAATTAAAAAGAAGTATTTAGAAATTATATTTTAAAAAATAAGTAGATTTTAATCTGATTTTTTCTTAAATTTTGATCGTATTTCTGATATCCTAAAAGAAATCTTCTAATAAGATATTATTTTTTATATTTTTGAGATTATTTTTTATATAAATTGTTTCTAACTCCTTAAATGCTCCAAGCTTGAATTCTTTTAAATCGTTTTCAAATTTTTCTTTCAGATTTTGAATTTCTTTTTTGAATAAATGAACAGGATTATTTGGTCTGAAGAATCCATTCACTAATGATATCCAATTTCTCTGTTTTAGAAATTTTAGCGCAGAATTAATTTCATTAGGTTCTCTTTTCAATATAGTACTTAACATTGATAAATCAGCATTTTCTAATGAAAGAAGAGTAATGTAAGTTTTTGCTTCAAGTTCAGGGATATTAAATAATTTCAATGCATAAATGAGTTTTTCATTTATTTTACTAACTCTTAATTTTTTTCTTAAGGAAGTCTTTTCAATTTCTGAGCGTTTTACTTTATTGCTTGAAATGATAATATCAGATTTTAAAGCATCTTCAATAAGTTTCATACCAAAATCAGACCGTACGATTACACTATTCCAAGAATTCTCTTGAGCTCCTACACTTCCTATGGATATATCTGAGAATTCCGCAGTATAATCTTTACAATACTGACAACTTGGCCAACTGTATTTTTTGAGAAAATTGATTTTTATATCTTTAATATCTCCATCTTTCGTATAAACAATGAATTTACCTTTTGATACATCAAGCTTTTTCACATTATTAATTTGAACTCCGATTTCTTTTTGAATGATATCTTTCATTGAATCATAACTGTAATTTGATGTACAAAAAAGTCCAATTACTAGATTAAATTTACCAAATTCATCTGAAAGTGGAGAAAAATATTGAAGTTTACGTACTGCTTGGATTTGACATGGCATACCCACAAAAGCAAGCCTTTTCAATTTGTATTTATTAATAGCATCTTTATAAGGTAGTAAAGTCGATGCTAATGCATATATAGAACCTCTTGAATCCATTATTTCCTTTATTGTTCTAACAATAATAGGTTTTGGCATCCAGTTTTCGTCTTTTCCCGTTAGGAGTACTCCATCAATTAAACCTTCATTCAAGGCATAAATAAGTAATGAACTTACGGTTCCACCGTTTTGCGATACTTCTAAGATATCCTTATTAGTACTTCTAGTAGCCATTACTTTTTGATAATGACCAATTAAAGGATTTTTAGTAGTATGACCTGAAAAAATTTCTTTCTCAAAAAATTCTTTTGGAAAGTATGTTTGAGCACAATATTTGTAACATAGAGAGCATTCTGGATCATAATCTAAAAGTGATGGCTCGTTTCCGTTTATTCCAATACGAGGACAAATTGATATACAAGTTCCACATAAAACACAATTATCTTTTCTTACAACTAAATCGTGTAAATCTTGGAAACCAAACTCTGAAATATTACAATGAAAATAATCCTGAATTATCTCTCTAGGCATTTTTTTAGAATATTCTTGCATTTTTTTCCTCCTTACGTTACTTCTTCAAATTTAAGATTTGATTGATTTTTCTCAAATGAATATGTTTTTGACTCAAAATAATTTTCCCAAATCCTCTTTAGGTGTTTTTTAATATTTGCCTTAGTGGATTCACCCTTCTTAATTATTTCTACTATTCTGGGTGATTTAATTGAATTTTCTTTTAAAATTTCAGATTCTATGACTTGATTTAAAGAATCTCCAAAATTTTTCTTTATCGTATTTGTTATAACATCAAGTAAATCAGATCCGTAAATATTGTATTCCTTTGTTAAAACGAGTATAATAAAAAATTTCCCAGTCTTAATTTTATTATTAAATCTTTTTGCGCAATAGACTTTTCCATTATATACTAAATTAATCTGCTGAAAATCATTTTCCTTTTCTGAATCGAGAAGCAATATTGGGTGAAATTTTATTGGAAATATCTGCTTTTCATTCTTTTTAATAAAGTTATTCGAGAAAATTAAACTTGGAATTAATCCTTTAATTTCATCAAGATATAATATATAGATTTGACAAAAATCTGGGAGTAATTCCAAATTATTACCTTCAATTATTTATTTTTTTTAATAGAATTTTTATTGATTTTGATAATGTATGTTAGTAAAATATCTTTAATTTGTATATTTTCACAAATATTATATATTACTTTGTATATATAAAGATTATTAGAATGGTTGCAGAATTACTGAAAAACGAAAAATTACTTTAAAATAACCACGATATTGTATAATATCGTAGAAAATAATTATGAAAACCATATATTATCATCTAATATGATCATAAAATAATTACAATTTTGTTATTCTGTAATATAATGAAAATTTTTTTTATCTTTTATATCTTAAGAAATAATTCTTTAACATCCCATAAATTATATTAATTGCATTTTTTGCTCCCCTTTTTCCTATTTCTAATTGGCTTTTCAAAATAATTGTTGAAAATTCTAAATTATTACTAAAAGTAGAAAAAAGGAGAAAAAATAAGGAGTTCAAAAAAATTTAAATAATTTAATATTGACACTTCGATCTATAGTCATTCTCTGTTTTTCAAATTAATTCTGAATTTTAAAAATTGATTAAAAAAAAATATAAAAGAATTAAAAAAAATTAAAAAGAGATTTTTATTTCACTTCCAAATAGAATTTTATTTGCTTCTTCAAAAGCGTAATTA
>SMTZ1_10005494_pt1 | contig 12745 bp, 9 predicted proteins | sample DeeMarSWOR136_30_FD_25667 | JGI IMG/M metagenome (IMG submission 25667) | reverse complement strand
TCACGATACGCTGATGGACACTGCCAGGGACGTACCTAGGTTTTGAAGGTTATTGGGATAGTAGGAATGTACCGAGCCTCGCTGGCGTGTGGAAGAAGGATGGAGGGCTGGATGTCAGTACTGTCGGAGCGAAGGGTCAGCATTACTTTCTTGAGAGGTGCACCATCGGGGCGCCTCCGGTTACACGGTGGTAGGGCGGCAATCGCGAGCCAGAGGAGGGAGCAAGAAATGAGGAGCGTTATTGGGAAGTCTGTGGCGCTGGCCTCACTTGGTCTGCTGGCGCTCGCTCTCGCAGGCTGCACGAGTGGAGCGAAGCTGCGCAGGGCTGAGGTCGCGGAGAGGATGGCGGAAGGTGATCTCGACAAGACGTTCTCCATCAGTGTCGATCCTCGGATGGAGCTTCTGGGAGTCGTTCAGCATTTCACTTCCTGGGCACCAGGAGGGCACATCAAGAGCGAGACAGCGTACAAGAGCGATATCGACGACTATTTCGGGGAGTTCAGGAATCACCGGGCCGTGGCCTGTGTGGAGAGCCTTGTCGCGGCCGGTTTCACGCATGATGCACCTGTTCGATTCATGCTCCATCATCACGATCCGCCTGAGTTCGTGCAGCACACTCCCTACTCGGAGTACCTGGTGAACAGAGCAGGGGGCGAGGAGATCTTGACCGAGCTGGCTGATGCGCTCAGGGATTTCGCCCGCCAGACGAACTTCATGGCCTTCTACCGTTCACATGCGCCCCTGTACGACATCCACGTGGCGGAAGTGGAAGCACTACTCAGCGAGAAAGACTACGTGCAAGCCCTGGAAGATTTCTTTGGTGAGTCGGCGATTGGCTATCACGTGATCCTCCCGCCTCTGTTTGCAGGGGGGTACGGGCCAGCGATCAGGAGGGAGAAAGGCTGGGATCTGTACGCCGTGATCGGCCCCTGTGCTCTCAGAGGCGAACGTGTCACCTTTGCCTGTCTCGGCTACCTGGAGAGCATAATGCTTCACGAGTGGAGCCACTCTTTCGTCAATCCACTGGTCGATCAGAACTACGACCTGTTCAGCAAATCTGAGGGATTGTACGATCCCATTCGCGGGATGATGACGAGTCAGGCCTATCCCACCTGGAGGATTGCACTGTACGAGCATGTGGTGCGGGCTTCTGAGATCAACATCAGAGCCACCCTGTACGATGGCTTCGACAAGAATGTGTCACTTCAGGTCCAGGAAGGCAAAGGGTTCTGGTATGTCAGCTACATCGACAGCCTGCTGGATCTATATCAGATCCACCGGGAGGACTACCCGACCTTCGCTGAGTTCATGCCTCTTATCGCCGCTGGGCTAGGCGAACTCTCGGTCGATGAGCTACCGGAGAGGATAACTGCCTTTGCGGGGCCCTTGAGCGGTGTCTTTCCGCGTGCGCGGTGTATCTATCTCGTCCGTCCTACGGCTGTCGATGAGGAACTCGTCGGCGGGATCGGTGGAGAGCTGGAGGGCTTCACGCACTTCCTCGCTTCTTTTCAGATGGAGTCCCACATTGTGAGCGATACCGAAGCCCTGGACATGAACTGGGAAGATAAGGTGGCCTTTGTCTACGGGAATACGGACAACAACGTCTTTCTCAGGCAGCTCAGGATCGGGATTCCTCTCGGGTTCCGAAGCAATGCCATAGAGTTCGGGGGCCAGAGATACGAGGGTGAAGGGATGGTTCTGATATCGTGCATGCCTAATCCCTTCAACAAAATGTTGCCTTTCGTCGTATGTGTCACAAATCGATCAGAGGATCTCATCGGAATAGGCATGAGGGTGAGTAGTCCCAGTGAGTGGGATGCAGACTATGTGCTGTACGGGGGAGCGGAGAGACTGGCTGTAGGGCGTTATCACAAAGAGAAGGGAACGTGGACCTTGCCGGAGAGTGAACCGGAATTGAGACAGTAGCGGGGTGCGATTCCGCTCAGCCGATTTCGTTGCGGTGATATTGTTCGGCAACAGCGGGGTGCGATGCCGGCCGGCCGATTTCGCTGCGCCGATACTGTTCGACAATTACACCGGGATGTGGTATCTGAATCAGGGAGACTCTGGCTCGTGCCCGGCAGCGGCGCGTATTCGCTCGCGGCTCCGGCGGGGGTGAGATTGGCCGTGTACGACATCCGCGGCGCTCGTGTGCGGGAGTTCGTCTCCGGGATCGTCGCCGCCGGTTCACATCAGGCGGTGTGGGACGGGGGCGACGGGCAAGGTAGTGAGGTGAGCTCCGGCATCTACTTCTGCCGTTTCGAGGTCGGCGAGTTCACCGAAACGAGACGGATGGTACTCCTGCGATAGTATCATATGACCCTGGGGGCAGCAGATCGAGGCTTTTCCGGCAGTCCCATCATGACTTCCATGAGAAAGGATCCACTCTAGACGATGAGCTAACATACGAGATATGTCTCATGGGGTCAAATGATACGAACCTGCGGTAGTGGAGCCTCACCAGAGATTGTGCTAGACTACCAGATACGAGGAGGCGGGGTAGGGTCTCTCGAATGCGGATTTGGGGGCTCCACTTTCACTGGTGAGACCAGCGTCCGGGAAGCGCGCGCAAATGAGGCGGGTGATTTTTTCGAGCTGATATTACTCGACAACTCCATCGAGACATGCTATTCTGAGCATGATAACGGGGGGTCCTCTTGGGGAGCAGGGCAGCGGCACCTATTGTAGTGATACGAAGGCCTGCGGGGACGCTATGACGAGGTGGATCGCCCCGGTGCGGTGCTCGGGTGTGACAAAGAGGCACAACCGAAGGAGATGGCAGCCATGCGAAGGCTAATGGTCTTACTCGCCTTGCTTGTCCCGCTGACTGCGAGCGCTCAGATCTCATTCCATCGGACCTACGGCGGCCCCGACCTTGATCGGGGACGTTCAGTAGTACAGACGGAGGAAGGGGGGTATGTTGTCGTCGGACAGACCCAGTCATTCGGTGTCGGTGAGGCCGACATATATCTCATCAAGACCGACACGTTGGGCATCTCGCAGTGGACGCGCACGTACGGCGGCGTAGACTACGATTATGGGTATTCGGTTCAGCAGACTGCCGATTCGGGATACATCGTCGCTGGAGTCACCTGGTCCTTCGGCGCAGCGGGCTGGAATGCTCTTCTGATGAAGACTGACGGAGCGGGGGACACTTTGTGGGCGGGCGCGTACGGGGGCTCAGGCTATGATTATGCGTACGCAGTCGAGCAGACTGCCGATTCGGGATACATCATTGCTGGATATACCGATTCCTACGGTGCAGGCAACGGGGATGTGTATCTGGTCAAGACGGATGCCGCGGGTGATACGGTGTGGAGGCGCACCTATGGCGGTCCAGCCTATGATTATGGATATTCGATTGAGCGGACTGCGGATGACGGATATATCATCGTTGGATATACGGATTCTTTCGGGGTAGGCGGTGACGATGTCTATCTGATCAAGACGGATAGTGCGGGCGACACGGTGTGGACACGCACCTATGGCGGCGCAGATTGGGATCAGGGCAATTCGGTTGAGCAGACGATAGATGGGGGATACATCATCGCCGGATACACTAGATCGTTCGGCGCGGGCGGCTACGATGTGTATCTGATAAAGACGGATGGGGCGGGCGACACGGTGTGGACGCGCACGTACGGCGGTCCGGGCTATGATTATGGGTACTCGGCAGAGCAGACGGCCGATGGGGGGTATATTGTCGCCGGGTACACGAGATCCTTCGGCGCTGGCCTAGAAGATGTGTATCTGGTGAAGACTGACGATGTAGGCGACACGGTGTGGACGCGCACCTATGGCGGCTCAGAGCACGACTATGGGTATTGGGTGGGGCAGACGGACGATGGTGGGTACGTCATCGCTGGGTACACCGATTCCTTCGGTGCGGGCAGCGAAGATGTATACCTGATCAAAACAGACGCCGACGGTTTCGTCGCGGGGAACCATCCGCCTGATCTTACAGATCAGCCCGACACCTCAGTGGCGGAGAATCAGCATTTGACGTTCACACTGGAGGCGAGCGATCCGGATGGTGATAGCATCGTCTTCTCCGCTCCCGATCTACCTGGGGGAGCTGCGCTGGACGCGGTGACTGGTGTCTTCGAGTGGACACCCACGTATGCTCAATCAGGTCTTCATACCGTAACGTTCATCGCAGCAGACCTTGGCGCGCCGGCCCTTGCCGACACGGAACAGACGGATATTACGGTTGGCGATGTGAACCGCCCGCCGGACCTGATCGATCAGCCGGATACTACGGTGGACGAGAATCAGCATCTGACGTTCACGCTGGAGGCGACCGATCCTGATCGTGATAGTATCTGGTTTTTTTCACCCGATCTTCCGACAGGAGCGGTGTTGGATTCGGTGAGTGGCGTCTTCGAGTGGACCCCCACATATCAGCAGGCTGGTCTGTACACGGTGACGTTCGTCGCCGCAGATGTCGGCGTCCCGGCTCTTGCCGATACCGAACAGACGGACATCACGGTGACCGATGTGGTGGGAGTGGCTGACGATGAAGATGAGCTGAGGTCAGGTGCGGAGTATCTGGCGCAGAATCGTCCTAATCCGTTCTGGTCGTCGACGACGATCTCCTACTCGCTGAGCGCGCAGAGGCCCGTCACGCTGGCGGTGTATGACATCCGGGGCGCGCTGGTGCGGGAGCTCGTGCGGGGGACGGTTGAGACGGGAGCGCATCGAGTGATCTGGGACGGGCGCGACGGGCGAGGGAGGGAGGTTGGCTCGGGCATCTACTTCTGCCGTTTGGAGACCGGGGAGTTCACGGAGACGAAGCGGATGGTGTTGTTGCGGTAGCGCTGGGCGACCGTGGATAGCGCTACGTTCTCGGATGCGGAAAGGCGGGGTCAGGGGTCCCCAGATAAGGATCCCTGGAGCCCCGCTTTCATTGGTGGAACAGGGGCCGGTGGTGGCAGATCGGGGGACCTGTCACTGCGTTGTCACTGGGGGGGTGGCGGCGCCGGCAGGCGTACAAAAAGAGACGAGGGTGGCCGTGGCTACCCTCGTACGGGCGCGAAGCGGTCCTGCATGAGAAGACGTACTGGCTAGGTCGTGATCCAGAGCAGACCGGCACTCCTTGGCAAGGTGTTCTCGTGCACCGGCCTCCCTCGATGCGCGATACCGGGGGCATGTCTCTTTCTGCCCGGATTCGGTGCCTTCTGAACCCCGTGGCAGAGATGAGCAGGAGTTCGTCCGCACCTCTTCGTGCTAGCCTGTTTCATTGCGGCTCCTCCTTACTCGAAGATCTCCTTGAACATCGGTCCAAGCATCGCCTTGATCGATTTTCCGAAGTCCTCGGCCTTCACGAGCGTGATGCAACAGACCTTATCGTCGCTCTCGCAACTCACCACAGCGAGCTTGTCTCCGGCGCCGATGCCTGCTTTCTCCCTGATCTCCTTGGGCAGTACCATCTGCCCTCTCTCATCGACGGTCACCACAGCATCGACCTTGCAGCAGCCCGCTGTCTTGACTGTTCCTTTGACCTGTGGCCCGCAGCAGGACTCCCTCTTCTTCTCAGCCATTTCTGATTCCTCCTTTCATGAGTAATTCTTTGCTTAGTCACCGTAATCTGATAAATAAGTCCACACTGAATAATCTAACGCTCCCGGGGCCCCTTGTCAAGTCTTTTTTTGGATTTTTCTTGATCTCTCGGTTGGCGTCTGAACGCCGGTTTTCGGGGTGCCGCCCGATATCCGGGGCTCTTTCGGCATGTTGATCTCTCTAAGTGTCTTTCTCATAGAGTGATGCGTTGATGGGGCATATTGCGGAGGGGCAGGGGGCCGGGCGGGTTGGTCAAGGAGTTGGGAATCAGGGTGCTGGGCAATAGGGGCGTCATGGCTGCCGGGACCGGTGTTAGCTGCCGGGGGCGGTGCCAGGCGCCGTGCTGGCGGGAACTGCGGGAGAGATGCGGATCGCCCGGGGGATGCGGATTGCCTCGGAGGTACGGGCTCGGCCGGCGGGAAAAGGGATATGGGCTGGTCCGGGAGGGGTGGGCTGGAGAGGTGGGGCGGCCCGGATAGGCGATCCCGCTTTCCTCACGCCGCGCCCAGGTAAGCGGACTTGACCCGCTCGTCCTGGAGCAGATCCTGGGCTTTCCCCTCGAGGGCGATCTCACCGGTCTCGAGCACATACCCGTAGTCGGCGAGCTGGAGGGCTCCGTACGCGTTCTGTTCGATGAGGAGAATCGTCGTCCCGCCCTCCCGGATCTGCCGGACGATACTGAATATCTCCTCCATGAGCACGGGTGCCAGGCCGAGGGATGGTTCGTCGAGCATGAGGAGCTTGGGGCGTGACATCAGCCCGCGGCCCACGGCGAGCATCTGCTGCTCTCCGCCCGATAGGGTGCCGGCGTACTGACCGCGTCTCTCCCTGAGCCGCGGAAAGAGCGTGTACACCCATTCGAGATCTCGCTCGATCTCATGTCGATCGCGGCGCGAGAAGGCGCCGAGCTTCAGATTGTCGAGCGTTGTCAGGTTAGGGAAGACCCGGCGGCCCTCCGGCACCATTGCCAGTCCGAGCTTCACGATCTCGTCTGCTGGCCGCCCCACGATCTCCTTGCCGTCGAGGGTAATCCTCCCTCTCGTAGGGCGTACTAGCCCTCCGATCGTTCGGAGCGTGGTGCTCTTCCCCGCTCCGTTCGCACCGATCAGCGTGACGATCGACCTGGGAGGGACATGGAGATCGATTCCCCGCAGGGCATGGATGCCGCCGTAGTGGACGTGGAGGTCGTCGATCTTAAGCATCGTGCTTCTCCTCCGGGGTGGATCCCTGTTCCGCCCGACCGCGGGCCCCCCCAGCCCACTCCGTCCCGAGATAGGCCTCGATCACTTTCCGATCTCCCTGGATCTCCTCGGGAGTTCCTTGCGCGATCGTCACGCCGTAATCGAGCACGAGGATCCGCTCGCAGATCCCCATGATGACTTTCATGTCGTGCTCGATGATGAAGATGGTGAGGTCGAACTCGCGGCGGATGCGCTGGATGAACTCCATGAGCGCATTGGTCTCCTGCGGGTTCATGCCGGCCGCAGGTTCGTCGAGGAGGAGGAGCTTCGGCGTGGTGGCGATGGCGCGGGCGATCTCCAGCCTGCGCTGCCGGCCGTAGGGGAGGCTCCCCGCAGAGGCATCGCGCACGGTGTGGAGGTCGACGAGCTCGAGCAGGCGCTCCGAGTCCTCGCGCATCAGCCGTTCTTCCCGCACATACCGCGGCAGGCGGAACATCGCCTCCCACGGCGTGGAACGGAGCCGCACGTGGTGGGCCACCATGACATTGTCGAGAACGCTCAGGCTGTTGAGGAGCCTGATGTTCTGGAAGGTGCGGGCGATCCCCAGAGCGGTGATGCGATCGGGGCGCTCTCCGGTGATGTCGCGGTCGAGGAACCGTACGCGGTTCTGAGTCGGCCGGTAGATACCGGTAATCATATTGAAGACGGTCGTCTTTCCCGACCCGTTGGGACCGATGAGTCCCACGAGCTCGCCCTCCTCGATCCTCACCCGGAAGTCGGCGACAGCGACGAGTCCGCCGAATCGCATCGTGATCCCGTCTGTCTCAAGCAACGCCATCGTGTACGGTGCTCCATGTAGTATCTGTCAAGTTCTCGTTCGCCTCCAACACGGGCTCTTTTATCGCCCCGCCGCACGGTGGCTGGCTCGTTGTACGTCTACTCGCTCACGCTGAAACCTGACCGCCGCAGCGCAGATCGCGCCACGTGGACAGCGTGGCTCTGTGGCGCAGACTTCGGACCGCACAGATCAGCACTGCCGGATGCAATCCTCATGTCTTCCTCACCATGCGCCTCACCAGCCAGCCCCACCCGAATTCGCGCTTCCCCATCAAGCCCTGTCGGTAGAACAGGATGACGGCGAGCAGGACGAGCGAGAAGATGACCATCCTCAGGCCCGGCACTCCCGGAATATGGACCGGGCCGATCGTCATCGGCGCCTCGAGCGGACGCAGCGCCTCGAGGAGGATCGTATATCCGATCGCGGCAAGGCAGGAGCCGGTGATGCTCGCGAGCCCCCCGATGACGACTATGATGAGAATGTTGAACGTGAGAATGAAGATGAATGTCTTGGGATCGATTGTCGTCACCAGATTGGCCAGGAGGGCTCCGCCCACGCCGGCGAAGAACGATCCGATGACGAACGCCAGGACCTTGTGGTAGAAGAGGCTGACACCCATCACTTCGGCGGCAATCTCGTTCTCCCGTACCGCCATCATCGCTCGTCCGTAGCTCGAGTCGACGAGCCGCTTGATGATGAAGATCGTGATGGCTGCCGCTCCCCAACTCCAGTACAGGTTCGTGTATTCGGGGATCCCTTTCAGGCCGAGGGCCCCGTTGGTGATGGGGATCGCGTTGTTGCCCACGACCCGGATGATCTCGGCGAAGCCGAGGGAGGCGATGGCAAGGTAGTCGCCGCGCAACCTGAGTGTCGGAGCACCAATGATGAAGCCGAAGATGGCGGCGAGGATTCCACCGATGAGGATGGCGGGGAGGAACGGCAGCTGGATCGTTGCCAGGGGACGGATGAGGGGGCTGATGATGAATGTAGCTTCCTTCTGCGCGGGCGTCATGGTGAGGAGGGCGCACGCGTACGCACCCACGGCCATGAATCCAGCATGGCCCAGAGAGAACTGCCCCGCGAATCCGAAGATGAGATTGAGGCTCGTCGCCAGAATGATGTTTATCGCGCACAGATTCAGGATCCGCACCATATACGGATCGAGCCGGTGGTTCGCCCAGACAAGCGACAGCCCGAGTGCGATCAGGCTCGCGATCGTGAAGAGCCTTTTCAACCGCATGGCCCGTGTCGAATCTGCGTATGACGACATGGTCTCCATCTACACCTTCTCCTCGAGTCTCCGACCCAGGATGCCGGTCGGCCTCAGGAGGAGCACCACGATGAGAATAAGGAATGCGAAGGCGTCGCGGTATCCTGCGAGTGCGGGTGCGAACGCGACGAGCATGATCTCAGCTAACCCGAGTACGAATCCGCCGATCATCGCTCCCGGGACCGACCCGATCCCCCCGAGGATCGCAGCGACGAATGCCTTCAGGCCCGGGATGACACCCATGAGCGGCTGGATCTGCGGATATCGAAGCCCCCACATGATGCCGCCGATCGCAGCAAGTCCCGACCCGAGCGCAAAGGTGAGGGCGATGGTGCGGTCGACGTCGACTCCCATGATGCGGGCGGTCTCCATATCGTGGGAGACGGCCCGCATGGCCAGGCCGGGCTTGGTTCGATAGATGATGTAGGAGAGTGCAGCGAGGGAGATGAACGCAATCACGGGGATGAAGAAGGTCACGCTCAGGATGTTGACTCCCTTGATGACGAAGACGCGCGTGAAGAGTGGGGGACGAAAGAACGCCTTGGGCCGACCCGAGAAGACGACGATGGCGAAGTTCTGCAGGAAGAACGAAACGCCGATCGCGGAGATGAGGGCGGAGATGCGCGGCGCACTGCGGAGCGGGCGATAGGCGCCACGATCGATGAGGATGCCAATGAATGATGTGAGGAGGACCGCGACGGCGAAGGCGAGCCACCAGGGAAGTGAGATGAGGAGGATGCCGTAGAATGCGACGTAGGCCCCCATCATGAATATGTCGCCGTGCGCGAAGTTGATGAGCCTCAGGATGCCGTACACCATCGTATATCCGATGGCGATGAGGGCGTAGAGGCTTCCCAGCGATATGGCGTTGGCGAGGTGCTGTAGGAAGAGTGGGAATGTCACTGTGCTCTTGGATCCGTTGCGATGGGCTTCTACCGACCGGATGGACAACCCGGTGGAGGTTCTGCCGGCGCGCGCTTGTCTGGCCGCTGGTGCTTACGCCGTACGGACGCGGGAGGCAGCGGACAGGATGGCTGCTTCCGGAGGTACCTCCTCGGGTAGGTCCCGCATTGGCCGGCGCATCGGGTTCGGCCCGGATTTTCACTGTGTGGCGGGGTCTCGCATCTGGCCGTGGCCATCAGATTGAGCTGAACGTGCCTGGGTGGCCCGAGGGTGTCGTCGTCGCGCTATGGGGTGACTGTATCGAGATAGGTGAACTTGCCATCCTGGACGGTGAGGATGACCGCGCTCTTCTTCGCGTCCCCGTTCTCGTCGATGGTTATGACTCCGGTGACACCGTCATATTCAGTGAGCGCGGCGATGCCCTTGCGGATCGCCTCCGGTGTCGCCTCTCCCTGGGACTCGATCGCGGAGAGCACGATGTTGTAGGCGTCGTACCCGAGTGCGGCGAATGCATTCGGCACATCCCCATACGCCTCCCTGAACGCGTCGACGAATTCCTTACCCGCTCCTGACCGGCTCTGCTCTGGCGCGTAGTGATTGCTGAAGACGAGTCCTTCTACAGCGTCGCCGCCGATCTGGATCAACTCCGGTGCCTGGGCCGCATCGCCGGCGAGGAGGTGGGACCCGATGCCGAGCTCCTTGGCCTGCTTAGCGAGCAGAGCGATGTCGCCGAAGTATCCCGGTATGAAGATAACGTCGGCGTTTTTCGATCTGGCCACAGTGAGCTGTGCGGTGAAGTCCTGGTCCCCTGTCTGGTAGGAGATCGTCGCCAGTATCGAGCCCGGATCGCCGGTCAGCTCGGTGAACGATCGCTTGAAGAATGAGGCGAGCCCGACTGAATAGTCCGCCGCCACGTCCTGGATGACGATCGCCGTCCTGGCCCCCAATGTCTCGGTGGCATACTTGGCCATGACGAGTCCCTGGAAGGGATCGATGAAGCAGGCACGGAACGCGTACATCTTGCCCGCGGTGACGAGCGGGTTGGTGGCCGAGGGTGAGATCATCGGGATGCGGGCCTTCTCGCAGACCTCGGCGCCGGCCATGGCATTCGAACTCGCATATGCACCGATTACCGCCACTACCCCTTCGTTCTCTATCAGGCGGGAAACCGCATTTGCGGACTCCACTTTGTCGCTCTTGTTGTCGACGAGAACGGTCTGGACTGTCCTTCCCAGCACCTTTGGCCGACGCTGGTGAGCGAGGTTGATGCCGTCCATCGTCATCTGCCCGCCTGCGGCATACGGGCCGGTCATCGGGAAGTAGGCTCCGATCTTTATCACATCCGTTCCTGCGGGCCCTCTGCCCTGGTCGGACTGGCAGCCGAGGGCCACAAGAGAGAATGCGAGCGCCACCGCAAGCGCCGCGCCCGGCCACCCGCCGGCCATAGACCTTCCGAGTCTCCTCTCTATCATGTGCTGCTCCCCTCTCATGCGCTCCGCTTCACAGAATGTCTTCGTCCGTTTCCGCCTCATCTCCTTGGGGTCGGTCTTCACTCGTTGCCGCCCTGGCCCAACTCCCCGAGGGCCCAGAGTGCCATGGAATCGGCCGGGTCTATCGCGAGGACCATTTCGTACGCTTCGATCGCCCTGGCGGTGTCGCCCCTGGCCCAGTAGATATAGGCGAGATCGTTGCGCGCCTTGGTGTGATACGGGTCGAGCTGGAGTACGGTGCCGAAGTGTACCATCGAGCTATCGACAAGTCCTTTCCGCGTGTACAGGACGCGGCCGAGGTTGTAGTGGGCGAATGCATCATCGGGACTGAGGCGGATTGCCTCTCGATAGTGTTCGATAGCGCCGTCCCAGCGTCTCCCCATCTGGTGGGCATAGGCGAGTGACGTATGTGCCGGCTGGAGCGAAGGGACCGCCCGCACACTCGCCTCGTACTCCGCCCGCGCTGGATCCATGAGCCCCCTGTTCATGAGGTTCATCCCGTAGGTGAGGTGATACATCGCCTGATGGAGTCGGGCGATGGCCACATCGATCGCCTCGTCGTCGAGGACTCCCTCCGAGCCCACGATCTTTGAGAAGAGCTCTCTATCGTACAGGGGCGCGTACGTGAGAACTGGGGACGAGGACAGTTCCTCCTCGGGACCCCTAACCTCGAGTACCCTGAAATAGTTGTTCTGGTACAGCGGTATGAAATCGTGCAGGAGATCTGGCGCGAAGTGGAGGCGGTACGTGGCCATCGAGGTTGTCACTGTCCTCTCGCCGGCGAGGTACCGCACTGAGTTCGTGTCGTGGCCGAGGAGGACTCGCGCATCGTACAGTAAGTAGTCCACTTCGTATTTCCGGCAGATATCGAGGAGATCGGATTCGAGGCCGAAGTATGCCCTGGTGCACTCTTCTCCCTTCCTCCGCATCTGCTCCGATCCGAACATCGGATTGAGGACGATCGCCCGGCCGGTGTATGCAAGGAGAGTGGGTCCGGTGGGGAAGAGAGTGAGGAAGACGTCATCCTCTTCCGTGTTCATGACGATCCACGTAAAGACAGGCACTACGTTCTCTCCGTACCAGGCATACGGGTTGGGTGGTTCGGGGCGGATGATCCGGCTGAGGGCGACGTACAACGGCCTTCTGCTCATGTAGGTGAAGGCCTTGTGGCCCTCGAAGAGGAGGAGCGGAATGAGGAGCAGCGGTACCCAGCGGAGATTCGGCCGCGTGAATACTGAGAGCCAGCCACCGATGGCGACGGCCGCGAAGAAGACGAGGAGGACGGTGAGCCGATGAGTAAACAGGTACAGACCGAGGCTTACGGCAGTCCAGTAGAGAAGAAAGAAATAGCCCATTCTTTCCTGGTGGGCAGCGGTGCGGGCGTGTGCGCTCGACCGCGCTCCGCGTCGCAGCTCGTAGCCACGCATCCACAGGGGAACGACGGCGAGGGGGAGAAGGGCAACATACGAGAAGAGAATCGAGATGAGCGCGGGGCCCCTCCATG
>SMTZ1_10006075_pt1 | contig 12746 bp, 14 predicted proteins | sample DeeMarSWOR136_30_FD_25667 | JGI IMG/M metagenome (IMG submission 25667) | reverse complement strand
ATCCCAACACCGCCAGCGGCGCTAGGCTGGTAATGAACCTGATGTACGAACTGCGCCGGCGGGGCGGCGGCTATGCCATGGGCGCCATCTGCGGTGGTCTGGCACAGGCCAACGCCTGCATCATCAAGGTGGAGTAAGAATTTTATAAAAGGGGAGCTTAAGAGGGGCGCGGAAAACACACCGAGAAGGAGTAACACATGGATATAAAAGACTATAGAGTCGATGGAAAGGTAGCCGTCGTCATCGGCGGGGCTGGGGATATAGGTAAAGCCATCGCCGAAGCCCTCTCCGGAGCCGGCGCCAGCGTCGTTATCAGCAGCAGGAAACAGGAAAACCTGGATAAAGCCGCTGAAGAGATAACCGGCAAGACCGGCGGCAAGGTGCTGCCGCTGGCGCTGCACATCGCCAAGATGGACCAGATCAAGCCTTTCGTCGAGCAGGTCATGAAGGAGTTCGGGCGGATTGATATCCTGGTCAACAGCTCCGGGTCCAGCTTCATGGTAGACCTGTTGGACGTTGAGGAGTGGCAGTGGGATACGGTAATGAACGTCAGCCTCAAGGGTGCGTTCTTCTTGGCGAAATGGGCGTGCGCGTCGAGGAGAGCCTCGGCGTTTACTGCATCAGCAAGGCGGCGGTAATCCACATGACCCGCGCCATGGCCAAGGAGTGGGGTAAATGGAATATCCGGGTAAACTCCATCGCCCCCGCCTGGGTGCACAGTCGACTGTCCGACCCCTTCCTGAAGATGGAGGGTGTTAACGACCGGATGCTGGCGCAGACCGTTATCGGGCGCTTCGGTGAACCCGACGACGTGGCGGCCATCGCCCTTTACTTGGCATCGGACGCCGCCAGGAACCAGACGGCGGGCTACTTCCCGCTCGATTACGGCATGCTGACTTAGACATATCGAGGAGTATATATAGAGGAGGCAATAAGATGTCTTTAAAAGGAAAAGCTGTCCTGGTGACCGGAGCCAGGCAGGGACTGGGTAAATCGATTTCGCTGGGAATGGCGGAGCAGGGAGCCGACCTGATAATCTGCGACCGCGTTACCGACGACGGCAAGCTGGACGAGACGGCTAAAGAGATAGAAGCCCTCGGCGTGAAAACGCTGACCATGGGTGGTGATATCACCATCGAGGAAGACGTAAATGCCATCGTCGATAAGGCAATGGAGAAGTTCGGCAAGATAGATGTCCTAGTGAACAACGCCGGAGTCACGGCGCAGGACTCGTTCCTCGACCTGCCTTACAGGAGGTGGCGCCTGATTCTGTCGGTGAACCTCGATGGCACCTATCTCTGCACAAAAGTGGTGCTGCCCAGGATGCTGGAGAAGAAAAGCGGCATGGTTATCAACGTATCCTCGATACTCGCCAAGGAAATCCGCATGAGTATTCCCTACGGCGTGACCAAAGCGGGTGTGGAGAGGTTTACGCTGGGCCTGGCCCGGGAAATGCGCCGTGAAGAGAACATCGCCATCACCTGCATCCGGCCGTACTTCGTCAAGACCGAGGTGGTCATGGAGTACATGAAGGGCCGCGATACCAGCGCTTACGAGGAGCCGATTATCTGGCAGAAATACCCCGCCATGCTAGCCGGACTGCCCGCGCAGGAAGCCACCGGCAAGATATGGGATAAAGCCGCGCTCGAGGAGAGGTTCGGGGTAATCGAAGTTTAGTATCTGCTTTCTGAAGAAGATGAGGCCCGACCTTGTCAGTCTTTGAGGCGGGAAGGTCGGGCTTTTCTGGTTATTTTTCCCGTACGCGGCGCCATCCCGAATAGAAAATCGGTACCAGCAGTAGAGCCGCCGTCGAAGAAACCACCATCGCCACCCACATTACCGAGGCCGCCTGGGTGTGGATACGGAGAGGTGAGAAGAACAGGGCGGACAGTCCTATCGCCAGGCCGAAGGCGTTGGCCAGTACCGGACGGGAAACGGTGGTTAGCGCTTCCCGCAACGACTCCTGGCGGTCCATCCCCTCGCGGCGGTAATAGTAAATACCCGATATCAGGTGTATGGAATAGTCCACGCCGACGCCGATGGCTATCGCCGATAGATTAGCGGTCATGATATTGAGGTGGAACCCGGTTATCGAGAGCATCCCCAGGATAGCGGCGATGGTAATAGCAATCGGCAGCAGGCCGGCCAGGGCGGCGGTAATCCGGCGCAGCGTCAGCCAGAGCATGATGAAAATCAGGCCAAGAGCCAGCGCCAGACTCTGTATCTGGCTTTTCACAACCAGCCGATTCATCTCGTCGAAGAGCACCGGCATACCGGTGACGATCCGGATAACGTCATTGTGCTCATCGACGAATTGATCCAGATTTTCTATATCGTCGGAGGTCAGACCTTCGGTCCTGACCATCATCCTGAAACCATCCTCCGATATCCAGGTACGCTGATCGTCACTGCTTACCTGAGTCAGTATCATGCGGGTGAAGACGGGGTTATCGGGGTAGGCGTCCACGCTTGTGGCCATAAGATTGATGCCTTTGAGCAGGTCAAAGATAGAGAAGGCGCTCTTGATACCGGGCACGTTTTCCAGTTCCCTTTCCGTCTCCAGGACTTTCATGGCGAACTCGGTATTGAGCAGGTCTTCCTTTCCCTGCACGGCTATTATCTCTCCGGTAAGCGGTATCGCCCCGCCGAACTGCTCTTCCACACGGTCGTAGGTCTGCCTAATTTCAGAGCCTTCTTTAAAATACATAAGCTGGTCGGATACCACGTGGATACCGGGGATGTACACCGCGGCGACAATGATGATAGCGGCGAAGATGATGGATATCAGGATTCTCTGGCGCGATGCCCTGAGTACGAACCTGTTAATGAGGCTTTCCCCGGATTGAGCCGGCTTTTCGGGGACTTTCATCCGGGACAGCAGGGCAGGCAGGAAGAAAAGAGCCATAAAGCCCGCGTAGGCGATTCCCAGCGTAACGAAGATACCCATCTGGCGCATCGGGACTACCTCCGTCCAGGTGAGCGAGGCGAATCCGGCCATGGTGGTGAGGGTGGCTAGGAATATCGGGGTACCGACCATCCTCAACGTCTCGACGGTCAGCTGGCGGCGGTCCGGGTACTTACCGATATTATCCAGGTAGTGACTGATATAATGCAGTCCGTAAGCCGAGCCGATTACCAGGATAAATATGGGGCATATAGCCGATACCAGATTGAGGTCCTGGCCGCTCCAGAATATCGTGCCGAAGGTCCAGAGAGCGGCAAGCCCGGCGGGCACGATGGAAAGGACGGTGAGCAGGCGCTTTTTCAGTACAAGGTAGAAAACCAGAAGCACCAGAATAATAGCGCAGGGCGGTAGTATGGCGAGTATCCTTATCAAGTAGCTTAAGATGGTGTCCTTGATGACCTCGTTGCCGGCCAGGGAAAGGCGGAACGGGCTGTCCTCCATCAGTACTTTAAGAGAATCGATGACCTTGCCGGCATCGGCGTCGGGGGTAAGGCCGACGATTATCACGGCGCTGTCACCATCGGCATTGAGGAATTGGTTGGTCATAAAGTATTTGTTTTCAATGAAATCCCGCAGTTCTTCGTAGTTTGCTTCAATGTAGGCGGTGTCTACCCTGGTAATACCGCCGGGGGATAAAATCTCGGGGGGGATAAAACTCTGCACTCGGGCAACATCGGTGATTTGCTGAATATCACCCTGAAGGGCAAAGACCTCGAGCAGGTTTTCTTTTTCCAGCAGCGCGCCGTCATGTTCAACCAGTACTGAGATAGTCTCGCCGCTGTAATACTTGGCGCCAAGCTCAATATACGCCTCGGCTTTCGGGTTGCCTTTGGAAAAGAAAGCCAGGAAGTCCGTATCCAGGTCAAAGCGGATGAAGGATATAATCGAGACAATATTGACGATGGCCACGAAGGCAATGATGAGCCTGGAATGGTCGTAGATAAAGTTACCCAGTTTTTTCACCAAATACCTCCCGGCAGTCTATTTTCTGACAAGCCCCTGGAAGACCAGCGAAGCCAGCTCATCAGCCAGGTTTTTACGGTCGATGCCGTGGATGGGGCTCCTGTCTCCCTCGACCCGGTACAGCAGCATGAAGCCAATGACCATGCCGCCGATAGCCCGGGTGACCACGGCGGGATTGACATCGCGGAAAGCCCCCGCTTCTATTCGCGAAGCCACGAGCTTCTCCATCATGGTCATTACCGGGCGCAGGACTTTCTCCGAGTAACGGCGACGGAGTTCGGGGTCACGCTGCATTTCGATAAAGAGGGGAAGGAATTTTTCCAGGCCTTCGAGTCCGAAACTCAACCTGTTTTCCATGATAGCGGTAATGAATCCGGCATCGGTATAACCTGCATTGTTAGCGGTAAATTCCGCGAACGGGGCGATAATGTACTTATTGGTGATAGCTATCAGGAGGTCTCTCTTGCCGGGGTAGTAGTTATAGATGGTACCGACGGCTATTCCCGCCTTGCGGGCGATATCGGGGACGGTAGCCTTATCGAATCCCTTGCGCGAGAAGACGAGCAGGGCAGCATCGAGGATTTGCTTTTCACGACGCTGGGTAATGCGTTTCTTCCTTTCTTCCCGGCTGGCCATTATGAATACCCCATGATATTAATGAATGAACGTTCATTCATTATACGATGATAAAGAAAGATTGTCAATAGATTTAACAAAAGACCGGGCTATCCGCCGAATATTTTACCGGCAATCTCCGCCAGTTTCATGAGCTGGCCGGGGATGATACCCAGCAGCAGCACGAACAGGCAGGAGATGATGAGAGCCACCCGGGGGGCTACGGTGGAAGGAACACTCTCACGGGTGGTAGGTTCGCCGAACCACATCACTTTGACGACGCGGAGATAGTAGTAGGCGGAGATGACGCTGTTGATGACGGCAATGACCACCAGCCAGATGAGGTCCTGCTGGACGGCGGCGCTGAAGATATAGAACTTGGCCATAAAACCAGCGGCCGGAGGCATACCGATGAGGGATACCAGGCAGAGGGTCAGTGCCAGAGCCAGCACAGGCGAGCGCTTGCCCATCCCGGAGTAATCTTCGATATTATCGCTGTTTATTTTGTTAGAAATGGCAATAACGACGATAAACGCTCCGAGGTTGGTAACCGTATAGCTGGCGAGGAAGAAAAGGATGGTGCTCTGTCCGGCGATAGCGCCGGCGGAGGCGAATCCCAGCGTAGCGAGACCTACCATGAGATAGCCGGCTTGGGCGATGCTGGAATAACCCAGCATACGCTTGATATTGGTCTGGGGTATCGCCACGATATTACCGATAAACATGCTGAAAACCGCCAGCACAGCGAATATCATGCCCCAGTTCTGACTGAGCCAGTCGGGCATGCCGAAAGCCGAGTAGAAGATGCGCAGGATAAAGGCAAAGCCGGCGGCCTTGCTGGCGACCGAGAGATAGGCGGTAATCGGGGTGGGGGCGCCTTCGTAAACATCGGGCACCCACATCTGGAAGGGGACAGCGGCAATCTTAAAGCCGAGGCCGGCGATCATTAACACGATACCGATCAGTAACGCCGGATTGTCGACGAGACCCCCCAGTCCCATCGACTGAATAGAAGCGGCAACAGCGTCGAGCTGCGTCTGACCGGTGACACCGAAGACGAGCGCCATGCCGTAAAGGAGTACCGCCGAAGCTATCGCACCAAGGAGGAGGTATTTCAAAGAGGCCTCGGTGGACTTGCGGTCCTTGAGGAAACTGACGAGGACGTATAGAGAGATACTGGCCAGCTCCAGAGAGATATACAGCGAAATTAGGTCGGAGGCGGCGGCCATCAACATCATGCCCAGAGCGGAGAGCAGAATCAGGGCGTAGTACTCTCCCTGGAAGCGGGTGAACTTACTGGCGTAATCGGCGGAAGCTAGGATAACCAGGACGGCGATGGCGGCGAGCAGTATCTTGAAGAACAGGCTGAAATTATCGACGGCCAGCATGCTATTGAATATGAACGCGGGTAACTCGTCGGACATGCCGTTCCACATCCCCAGGCTATAGCCGATAACGGCGAGCAAGCCGATGATGCTGACGCCCCTGAGTACCGCTTTCTGACGCACGAAGAGGTCAAGCAGGATTACCAGAACGGCAAAAGCCGCCATCGTTATCTCCGGCACGAACAGATGCAGGTTCAAATCCTATTCTCCTTATTAACCTCTATTTTAACCGCCGAACAAGCCCGCTATCGGCGAGATTCCCAGCTTGAAAACATCCGTCAAAACGGCGGGATAGATACCTACCAGCATAATAACCGCCACCAGAACGTACATATAGAATTTCTCCAGTCCGTCGGCGTCCTTAACGCCGTCGAAATTCTTATTGACCGGACCGTAGAAAGCCTGCTGTATCAACCAGAGGATGTAACCCGCGGTAAGGACAACACCCACCACGGCAATCAGTGTGTAAATCTCTATATTGGGGACAACGCCGCTGTTGAAACTGCCCAGGAAGATAAGGAACTCAGCGGCGAAACCGCTGGTGAGGGGAAGTCCCAGCGAGGCCAGCCCGGCCACGGAAAAGACGACCGTCATCGTCGGTACCTGGCGTGCCAGACCTCCCAGCTGGCGGAGGTCACGCGTTTCAATATTGTGTATTACCAGTCCCGCCATGGCGAAGAGCAGTCCGGTAACGACGCCGTGGCTGAACATCTGGAGAGCTGCACCGGTAAGGCTGACCTGCCCCAGGGCGAAGATGCCGAGGAGCACGTAGCCCATGTGGCTGATAGAACTGTAGGCAATCATCCTCTTGATGTCCGTCTGCATCAGGGTTACCGCCGCACCGTAGAGGATGCCGATTAGCGCCAATATTATCAGCAGCTGGGCGTAGTCCTGGGCGGGACCGGGGAACATGAACACGCAGAGTCGAATCATACCGTAGCCGCCCATCTTGATGAGTACGCCGGCCAGCATCACGCTGACGGCGGTAGGCGCATCGGTATGGGCATCCGGGAGCCAGGTGTGGAACGGGAACATCGGCAGCTTGATGGCGAAGCCGATGAAGAGCAGCCAGAAGATGGCGCCGGCCGGCATTATCGCCTGCACCATACCGAGACCCTGGTTGGCGATATCCGGCATACTCAGGCTGCCGGTGGTAAAGTAAAGGCTGAGAATACCCGCCAGCATAAAAGCGCTGCCGAACAGGGTATACAAAACGTACTTAATCGCCGAGTAATCGCGCCGTCCCGAGCCCCAGATGGAAATCAGGAAGTACATCGGGATGACCTCTATCTCCCACATGATGAAGAAGAGCAGCAGGTCGAGCGAGGCGAAAACGCCGATGATACTTGTTTCCAGCAGGAGAAGCCAGGCGAAGTACTCGCGCGGTCGTTCGTGAATCTTCCAGGATATGAGCACCGCTAGGAAGCCGAGGAAAGCGGTCAGAAGGACCAGCGGCATGCTCAGTCCGTCCACGCCCAGATGATAATGGGCGCTTAGGGGGGCTATCCAGAGGTATTTCTCCTCGAACTGGATCGTTCCCGCCGCGCTCAGCGAGCGGTCGAAGGCGCAGAAGAGGTAGATAGCCAGTACCAGCGGGACAGCCGTGAAGATAAAGGCAGTCCACTTAATCGCCTTTTCGTTCCGGCTGGAGATAAAGGCAATGATAATGGCTCCCGCGGCGGGGAGAAACAGTATGGTTGATAGATAATTAAAATCCAACTAAATTATCTCCCAATAGCCTTTCTTTTTTCTACCTCACCCCCTGTATCCCCCTCTCCTGTCAAGGAGAGGGGGAGGTGGTTCTTCGGAGGGGCTTCGCCCCTCCAGGCCTCCCTTTTCACTTGTCTATTTATCCGAAGAAATACACGCAGAGACCGATAATAACCAGTCCCAGCACGATAAAGAATCCGTAAAGCTGGAGCTGTCCCGTCTGAGCTTGACGGACAGCCCTGCCGCCGCTGATAACGACGCTGGATACGCCGTTAACGGTCCCGTCGACGCCCTTGCTGTCAAATAACGAGAAACCGGTGAATAGGCCCTTTACCAGAGCTAGCTTTACGATGATATTCTCGTAGAGTTCATCGAAGAAGTACTTGCGGAAGACCAGCGTGTAAAGCGGTCCGAAGAATTTACCGATGGATTCCGCCGTAATCCATTTCTTGTTATAGACGGCATAAGCCGAGAAAATACCGAACAGGCCCACCAGCAGAGCGATAACCGGCAGGGCGTGGGTAAAGGGATTGAACAGTCCACCGAAGAAGCTGTGAGCGGCATGTTCGCCGTGATGCCCCATGAAGTCGGCAAAGCCACCGGTAAGGTTCCACCAGCCGATGAATATCGCCAGCAGCGCCAGGAATACCAGCGGGTACACCATTACTTTGGGTGCTTCATGGGTATGGCTGTGGTCTACTCCGTCGTCGGTAGCGCCGCCCTTATACTCCCCGTGGAAGGTCATGTAGATAGCGCGGAACATGTAGAAAGCGGTGAGGAAGACGGTTATCAAGGCGAGAGCGAACAGCACCGGCTGGTTGTCCAGGGCGCTAACCAGTATCTCGTCCTTGCTCCAGAAACCGGAAAGCGGCCAGATACCCGCCAGGCTCAGGCTGCCGATGAGGAAAACGGCGTACGTCCAGGGCATGGTCTTCTTCAGCCCGCCCATGAGGCGCATATCGAAGGTACCCGTGGAGTGGCTGACGTTACCCGAAGCCATGAAGAGAAGTGACTTGAAGAAGGCATGGGTGAATAGATGGAACATGCCTACCGCCACAGCACCCTTGGCGATAACCAGCATCTCCTCGGTGCCGACATGCAGGTGTCCGTCGGCGATTTCATGAGCCAGTCCCATGCCGACGGCTCCAAGTCCCAGCATCATATAGCCTATCTGGCTGATGGTAGAGTAAGCTAGGACGCGTTTTATATCATTAGCCGCCAGGCCCATGGTGGCGGCGAATATCGCGGTAAAGCCGCCGATAACGGCGACGACGGTAATGGCGTCAACCGAATAGATGAACATGGGCATCGTGCGGGCTACCAGGAAGACACCGGCGCAGACCATGGTGGCGGAATGGATAAGAGCGCTGACCGGGGTGGGACCTTCCATGGCGTCGGGCAGCCAGACGTGCAGCGGGAACTGGGCGCTCTTGCCAATAGCCCCGGCGAAGAGTCCGATAGCCGCCCAGGTAAGCACCATGCCGCCAAGAACACCGGTCACGGCCAGGTGGTGTAACTCAGCGATATCGAAAGTGCCGGTGTTGAGATAGAGAATCAGTATGCCCGCCAGGAAACCGAAATCGCCGATTCGGGTAACGATAAAGGCTTTCTTGGCGGCATCGGCGGCAGATTTCCGGTGGAACCAGAAGCCGATGAGCAGGTAGGAGCAGAGTCCCACCATCTCCCAGAAAACGAAGGTGAAGAGGAGATTATTGGAAAGTACCAATCCCAGCATGGAGAAGGTGAACAGGGACATAAAGGTATAGTAGCGGTAATATCCCGCATCGTCGTCATGCATGTAACCCAGCGAGTATATCTGCACCATCAAGCTGACGACGGAGACGACAATCGCCATGACAATAGAAAGCTGGTCGGCGATGAGACCGATATGGATGGTGACGCCGTTTTCGATAACCGCCCAGGTGATATCCGGGACGGCTATCTCGTGGCTGTCACCCGTCAGGAGCGATATCAATGCCCAGACGGAGAATATCGCCGAGAGGCCGATAGCGGTGATGGTAACATAGCCGTATATTTTAGCCTTAGGCTTAAAGAAAATCCTCAGTATTATGCCGTTGATGATAAAGGAGAACGCCGGCATAAGCATGATGAGCCAGATGTACTGATAAGGTATCATAGCTTCCTTAAAATATCCCTGATCACGTGTTCTTTATCCTGCGGTACCATAACCGAATAGCCGGTGAGTTCCTGCCCGATGGGCAGGCCGGAAACGGGCATGATGCGGGTGGGGATGCCTTCGCCTTCAAAGCATTCCTTCCACATCTCCGCGATTACCAGGCTATTGGCTTTTTTTACTTCTACCCACATTTTTTTACCTTTTTATACCTCCCCGCTTGCCCTTTCTACCTCACCCCCTGTGTCCCCCTCTCCTTCAAAGGAGAGGGGGAGGTCACGGAAGAGGGGCTGACGCCCCTCTTAGACGCCCCGCTTGTATATATTTTTTAATATTCTGGCCCTCCAAACCTTCCTGTTCTAGCCTCCAACTACGGAAATGACTTCTTTACCCAGATAATAAGGCCAGACGACGATTCCCAGAATCACCTGCCACCAGGCCAGATTGGTGAAGCCAATGGTAAACAGCCAGCCGACGAACCATAATCCTCCAGCCCAGCCGCTCGTGTGTTTCATTTCAAATACCTCCCCGTTACCACTTCATCAGGTTAATATTGTTGATATCGATATCCGTAAGACCGCGGTAGATAGCCAGGATAATGGCCAGACCCACGGCAACCTCGGCAGCGGCGACCACCATCACGAAGATGGCGAACACCTGCCCGGTCAATAACGTCGGGACGATATAACTCGAGAAAGCTATCAGGCTGATATTGACCGCATTGAGCATGAGCTCGATACACATCAGCACGATAACGGCGTTACGCTTGGTCAGCGCGCCGTAGAGTCCGATGCAGAACAGCACCGCCGATAGTACCAGATAGTGTTCCAGTCCTACTGACATTACTTATCCTTCTCCCTCGCAATGACGATGGCACCCACGATGGCTGCCAGCAATAAAACCGCCGCAATTTCCACCGGCAGGATAAAACCCTGTTCGCTGAACAGACTCTGCGCCAGTGGGACGGTGGTTGGTGAAGTCGGTGCTTCGGAGGATATTGCCCAGGGGGTAGCGGTTACGGTATAAATCATGATTCCCAGCAGCATCGCCGCGATGACGAAAACGGGGAATTTCATCTTATTAAACGGACTGCCTTTCTGGACGTCCCGGGTCATCATGATCGCCAGGATAATCAGTACCGAAATGGCACCGACATAGACCAGAATCTGTACCGCCGCCAGGAAATCAGCGCTGAGGGTAATATACAGTCCGGCAACGGTGATGAAACAGAGGACCAGAGCCAGCGCGGCGCGAAAAACGTTGCGCAGGAACACCACGCTGAGGGCAGCGGCTACGCCGACAACAGCCATTATCCAGAATGCCGCATCCAGTCCCATCAGTCTCTCTTCTCCGTTATCTTATCCACGAGCAGCGTCTGCTCGGGCAGTTTTTCAGCGATATCAGGATGGAAATACCCGCTGGCGGGCCTTTCCGGCGACTCCAGCAATTCGTCGTCGGACTGTACCAGTTCACCGCGCCGGTATTTCGCCCGTTCGTAGGAATAGCCCATGAAGAGGGCGTCGTAGGGGCAGGCCTCGACGCACAGGCCGCACTGGATGCAGTAGCCGGTGTCCACCTGATATTTTTCGACATCGTACTTGTTGTCCGCCGAATTGGCGGCGGTGATAATCTCGATAGCACCCTGGGGGCAGGTCTTGGCACAGGTACCGCAGCCGGTGCACTTCTCACGACTCCAGATAAGCTCGTTGCCCCGGTTCCGCCGCGAGATGTTAAGTCGCTGCTCCGGGTACTGGTTGACCGTTGGATGCCGGAAAAGGTGGCGGATGGTCACCGACAACCCCTTGAGCATCCCCAGTCCATAACGTTCAAACTTCAAGTCTGCCCCATCCCAGTTTAAAGAATTTAGACCAGATAAGTATCAGGACTACCATTACCACTATATTTATGACCACCGCTATCCAGTTGATGGCATCATCCCAGGCAAGTACCTGAATGGCGGTGATGAACAAATTTATCAGCGATAGCGGGAGGAGAAACTTCCATGCCAGCGCCATAAGCTGGTCGATACGCACGCGCGGGAAGGTGGTGCGTACCCAGACCATGCCGAAGAAGACAACGAGTGTTTTCAGGATGAACCAGAGCCATCCCGGGAGGAACGGTCCTCTCCAGCCAGCGAGGAAAAGACAGGCGACGATGGCGGAGATAGCGATGGCCTCGGCGTACTCCACCAGGTAGAACATGGCGAATTTCATGCCCGAATATTCCGTGTGGAACCCGGCGACAATCTCGGAGTCGGCCTCCATGAGGTCGAAGGGGCTGCGGTTAATCTCGGCACAGCCGGCGATGAAGAATATCAGGAAGCCCAGCGGCTGCAGCAGGATAAAGGGAATATCCTGGACGGTGACGATACCGTTCAGCGACATCGTTCCGGCAACCAGCAGCGTACCGACGATGGACAGAGCCAGGGGTATCTCGTAGCTGACGACGGCGGCAACATTACGCATGGCGCCAAGCAGCGAGTATTTATTGCTGGAGCCCCACCCCGCCATGAAGACGCCGAGGGTGGTCAGGGAACTGACCGCCACGATGAACAATATGCCGATATTAAGGTCGGCCAGCATCGCTCCGGGCTGGAAAGGTATCACGGCGAATATAAGCGCCACCGGGACGAAAGCGATTATCGGCGCCAGCCAGTGAACGATCTTGTCAGCCTTGTCCGGGACGATGTTTTCCTTGAGGAGGATTTTGATAACATCGGCTATCATCTGGAATACGCCGAAGGGTCCGGTGCGGTTGGGGCCAAGGCGTGACTGCATCCTGCCCATACCACGGCGTTCGATGTAGATGGCGATAATTACCATGGTCAGCATGAAACCGATGAGCACCACCGTAAAGAATACCCAGTGCCACCAGAAACCACCGGGCCAGTCGGGCGGCGTATAGGTCAGTGAAACATTATTTATGATTGCATCAGGTACGGTCACTATCTATCCACCTCGCCCATGGTAATATC
>SMTZ1_10005679_pt1 | contig 12747 bp, 9 predicted proteins | sample DeeMarSWOR136_30_FD_25667 | JGI IMG/M metagenome (IMG submission 25667) | reverse complement strand
CACTGCTGCCTCCCGTAGGAGTCTGGACCGTGTCTCAGTTCCAGTGTGGCTGGCCATCCTCTCAGACCAGCTAACCATCGTCGCCTTGGTGGGCTATTACCCCACCAACTAGCTAATGGTACGCGGGCCCATCCATAGACGATAGCTTGCATGCAGAGGCCACCTTTGATGCCCGTCTCCGAGAAGACAGGCATATCATTTGGTACTTTCCCAGTTGCCCAGGATTTCTCGTACGACTTGCATGTGTTAGGCACGCCGCCAGCGTTCGTTCTGAGCCAGGATCAAACTCTCCAGTTTTTATCTAGAAATTGATCCTTTTTAAAGGAACGACAAATATTTGGGACCCAAAAACGATAACCCCTATTCTTTTTTCAAAGAGCAAAGAAAATACCAGTTTATACACTACTTCAAGTCTCTATGTTTGTCAAGGGGAAAATATTCTCAAGCTGGACAACCTTTTCAATATAACTGGTTTTGTCTCATTCTGTCAAGAGATTTTAACACGATAGAACTTCTTTTTTCCCGCTCTTAACAATATCTCGTTCTTTTCGTCAAAGTCTTCTAATTTTACGAGAAGGTCAAATTTTTCTACCCTCTTTCTATTTAAATAGCCTCCGCCTTGCTCGATCAATCTCCTCGCCTCCGATCCCGACGCACAAAGACCCGCCACCTCAAACAGCTTAAATATTGGAATTCCTTGAATAAATTCTTCTCTTTCCATATGTTTGGTTGGGATCGATTGTTCATCACCCTCTCCCTGAGAGAAGAGAGCACGGGATGCATCCTTTGCTTTATTGGATTCTTTATCTCCGTGAATGATCTTGGTGGCCTCAAACGCAAGAATTTCTTTGGCTTTTCTGATATCGGCCCCCTTCAGATCCCCGTATTTCTCTACTTCTTCCATGGGCAAGAAAGTAAATAAGGCCAAAAATCTCTTTACGTCTCGATCATCGGTATTGATCCAGAATTGGTAATAATCATAAGGAGAGGTACGGTGGGGATCCAGCCAAACCGCTCCTTTTTCCGTTTTGCCCATCTTCTTTCCGTCGGCGGTCATCATGAGTGGAAATGTGATTCCATAGGCCTGCTTTCCCTCGAGACGCCGAATCAGATCGATTCCTGCCACGATATTCCCCCACTGATCACTCCCTCCCATCTGAATCAAACAGTCATGATGCTTGAAAAGATACCAGAAATCATATGCCTGAAGGAGTTGATAATTGAATTCAATAAAAGAGAGTCCCGTCTCCAAACGAATCTTGATCGATTCGGTCGCCAGCATCCGGTTGACGCTGAAATGGACGCCTATGTCTCGAAGGAAATCGATGTAGTTCAGCTTGGTCAGCCAATCGGCATTGTTTAAAAGAAGAGCCTGATCCTTTGAAAAATCGAGAAACCGGGCAAACTGCTTCTTTTGGGCCCCCGCATTCTGACGGATCTCTCTTTTTGTTATGATCTGTCGCATCTCATCCTTACCGCTCGGGTCTCCGACCAACCCGGTCCCTCCTCCTACCAGGGCGATCGGTCGATGGCCGTGCTTCTGCATGTGGGCAAGCGACATGATCGGCACCAGATTTCCCACATGAAAACTGGAGGCGGTTGGATCAAAACCGATGTAACAGGTCACCTTCCCTTTTAGTAACTGGCGAAGGTTTGGTTCATCGGTGACCTGTTCAATAAACCCTCTTTCAATAAACACGTCATAAACTGTTTTTTGATGTTCGAAGGTTCCCATGACTCAAGGCTCCAACATCCAAAATGTACGGGTCCCGAATTTAGGAATTGAGATTCCACAATCCTTTGATCATTCGCATTGTTCGGGTGTACTGTCCCCCCAATTCCCCAATCCCTCAATCCCCCAATCCCTTACTCATCCAGCGGGACTCTGATTCTTTCGATGCTCTTTGACTTTCCGGTTTTCGGATCCACCTCCACTACCACCCCCTGGAGCTCAATATCTTCTGTAGCCACATCGAATTTCCAGGGGATTTGAGTCAGCAGTCGTTCTAGAGCGACTTCTTTACGAATCCCGATGACAGAGTTCAAGGGACCGGTCATTCCCACATCAGTGATGTAAGCTGTTCCCTTATCCAGAATCTTCTCGTCGCACGTCTGAATATGGGTATGGGTTCCCAAAACAGCGCTCACCTTTCCATCGACAAACCAACCCATGGCCATTTTCTCGGAAGTCGCCTCCGCATGGAAATCAACGATCACAATGTTGGTCTCTTGCTTCAACCTCTCAACTTCTTTTTCTCCGACGCGGAAGGGACAATCAAGATGCTTCATAAAAACCCTACCCTCTAAATTGAGAATCCCAATTTTTTTTCCATTTCCCAATCGAAAGACGCCGGCTCCCCGGCCAGGAACCCCTTCTGGGTAATTCGCAGGTCTTAAGAGCCGGCTTTCTTCATCAAGGAAAGGGATGATTTCTTTCTTTGCCCAGATATGGTTTCCGGAAGTAAGAACATCTACTCCCTCATCCAGCATCTCGATGGCAATTTCAGGCGTGATTCCCATTCCACCAGCTGCATTTTCTCCGTTGGCAATGGTGAATTCGATCTCATCATCAGCCACCACTTTCTCCAGGAGACCGTGAATCGCTCTCCGACCGGCCTTTCCAACAATATCTCCAATGAAGAGAATACGCATCCCCTTGCCTGCTGCAAAGAAACTCGAAATCCGAAATAAATTCAAAATTAAAAATTTAGAACACTCGGCTTTCCGTTTTGATCATTTGAATTTTGAACATTCGTGCTTGTTTCGAAATTCGTAATTCGTGCTTCGTATTTGATCGTTTACTTCGCTACATCCACTGCCCGCATCTCTCGGATCACCGTCACCTTGATCTGTCCAGGATAGGTGAGGTCCTTTTCTATCCTGCGGGCGATATCTCGGCTGAGGACGACAGAATCTTCATCTGTCATTCGCTCTGGCTGAACGATCACACGAATCTCCCTTCCGGCTTGAATGGCATACGTTTTTTCCACTCCCGGGAAGGAGTGAGCGATCTTCTCCAGGTCCTCGAGGCGCTTCACATAGGTTTCTAACATTTCTCTTCTCGCCCCTGGCCTTGCCCCCGAAAGGGCATCCGAGGCTTCGACCAAAATATCCAGGATAGACTCCGGCTTCTCTTCCTCATGATGGGCGCCAATGGCGTGGACAATCACAGGGGATTCCCCATATTTTCTTGCCAACTCGGCTCCAATCTTTCCATGAGATCCCTCGACTTCATGATCGACGGCCTTGCCAATATCATGGAGAAGGCCAGCCCGCTTCGCCTGTTTCACATTGATCCCCAGTTCGGAGGCCATGATTCCACAGAGGAAGGCGACTTCCAGAGAATGTTGATAGACATTTTGAGAGAAGCTCGTTCGATATTTGAGACGGCCGATCAGTTTAATCAATTCAGGATGAATCCCATGGACACCCACATCGAAAATCGCCTGTTCTCCCGCTTCCCGAACCGATGTTTCAACCTCTTGTTCTACCTTCTGGACGATCTCTTCGATGCGTGCAGGATGAATCCGTCCATCACTGACCAGACGTTCCAGTGAGATCCGCGCAATCTCCCTGCGGATGGGATTGAATCCTGAAAGGATGACGGCCTCCGGAGTATCATCTATGATGAGATCCACTCCGGTGGCGGCTTCCAGTGCCCTGATGTTTCGACCTTCACGACCGATGATCCGGCCCTTCATCTCCTCATTCGGCAGATTGACAACCGAAACGGTTCTTTCAGCCACATATTCTCCAGCGTAACGCTGAATGGCTAAGCTGATCACCTCTTTAGCTCTTTTGTCGGCTTGCTCCCTTGCCTCTTCCTCAATCCTCTTGATTCGCTTGGCCGCCTCATGCTTGGCTTCATTTTCCATTGATTCCATGAGTAACCGCTTCGCCTCTTCAGAGGACATCTTGGCAATGCTCTCCAGTTGGATTCGTTGCTTCTCGAGAAGAGCAGCCACTTTTTTCTCCTGTTCCGCTACAGTTCTTTCTTGTTGCCCCAAGGCTTTCTCCTTACGACCGACTTCGTTCTCCTTTGCCTCGAGGAGTTCAACTTTCTTATCCAGATGGGACTCCTTTTGAAGAACTCTCTTCTCCAGGTTCTGCAGTTCCTGACGTTTTTCAACCGTCTCTTTTTCGAATTCAGCTTTTTCCTGGTAGAATTTGTCTTTGGCTTGAAGCAGAGCCTCTTTCTTCAAGATTTCTGCCTCTTTCTCTGCCTCCTCGACGATATGTTTGGCAACCTCCTTGGCAGAGGCGATCTTGGCCTCAGACAATCTCTTTCTCACGAGAAATCCAACAGCGCCTCCCAGTAAGATGAGGAGTGTACAAATGAGAATATACATTTCCAATGTTAGCTTCAAAGGATCCGTCACCTCCTTCTTCTCGTAGTATAGAATGCTTCCGTTGGGGAATACTCTTGATTTTCGTTCCCACGGAGTTGAAAACTATTTTTTCCCATAGCTTCATTCTCCGAAGCTTCTCGTCTTAACCATCATCAACCCTGTCGGTGATCACCCTCCGCTACCCAAGCGATGGCTTTAGACGAACCCGACGACGACGCAAGAAAATAACAAATGTTAAGACTGAACGCGTTTTCTCAAAAAAAGGTGGATAAGAAAGAAACTAATCTTTGAACCGGAATAGAGGAATGGGAGCCATGAGGGCCCGACATGGAAGAAATATGGGGAAGGGTTTAAAAAGTGATTTCCAACTCTCTTCTTTTATTTTATGAAATCCTTTCGTCTTCAGAAATGGGAGCCTATGGAATTCTGTTGAATTCCAAGGGTTTATTCCACGAAGGTCTTGCCCTTTCAGAAAGACATACAGGATCTCCGTCCATTTCATAATCGCTGCAGGTATCAAACCCATTTTTCTTCCCGGCCTGCGGAAGGCAAGGTACCATCATGGTACAAAACAGGCAGGCCATATTCTATTTAACAAAAACCCCTTCTATTTCCGTCACACCTCTTATCCACGGTAATTATTTCAAACCCCCTGCGGGAGGTTGTCTGGCCAGCGGTTAACATCCGCTTTTCGGGAGGGTTCCCTTCTTGACATATTGCCATGGATCCTCTGACCATCCTACACACCGCAGGGAAACATCATTCAACCGCCTGGACTTTTTTGGCCTCCTTTCCAGCTATTCTCAAATTAATTTTATCAACCAGATCTTTTGATTTTACCTCCACTTCTCTGAGGAGAGCTTTCCTCTGCTCCTTCTCTTTCAATAGCTCCTCTGCAATATTGAGGGCCGTCAAGATAGCGACATTCAGGGTTGAAACGCTCCTCGTCTTTTTTACAACCTCCTCCATTTTTTCATTAACGTAGCGGGCCACGGCTTGGATATGATCCTCATCCGAATCCGTCTTGACCGAAAAGGTCTGCCCAAACACTTTAATTTCGATTACCCGCTCTTCTCCCATCCCTTATGTTCCTTTATTAACACATGGTTAACCACCAGGCAATACTAACCCCCCACGCTTTTCAGACGGTAAAGGAGTTGGTCAATTTTCATCTTAATCTTTTCCCTCTCGTGCGAAAAGAAGTCTAATTTCTTCTCGAGTCGGATGGATTTCTCCTTCTCTACCCCCAAGGCCAAAGCCAGGGCATCCCTTTCTCTCTTGATCTCCTGGAAGGCCTTTAAGAGGTCACTGATCTTTTCTTCCAGATTCTTGAGAGGAGCGGGGTTCTCCTCTGGATCGGGTTCCTCAAATTTCCGCTTTAATAGTATTTCTGCTTCCATAAAAAGTCAATCCTTTGGCCCGTTGAAAAAAGGTTTCGTCTTGCGGTAAGGGTAACGATGCCCGTATCGTCCAACGGCTGTGCATCACGTCTTTGATCTTCTTACGAAATTATATTTATCGTTGTCGATACTCGTATCGAAGCTTGTTGATTGAGACTTGACACTCGAGTTTCCAGCTTCAAGCTTCGCATATCGATACAAGCTTCCTCACCGTCAAACGTAACCTCTATATAGCCAAACGGGTTTCGTAGTCCTCACCTTTACCCTAAACCATTCTCATTGTCCCTGGAGAACGAAGCCCTTATCACCCAAGCTTACTGCATCGATGAGGCATTGAGCAGAAAGGTTTTCATCAACTCATCGATATCTCCATCCATCACCCGATCCACATCATGAATGACCTGATTGGTGCGATGGTCTTTCACCATCCGGTAGGGATGCATGACGTAAGACCGAATCTGACTCCCCCAGGCAATTTCCTTCTTCGTATGATGAAGTTCTTCAAGCTTTTCTGATTTCTCCTCTAATTCCTTCTCATAAAGACGCGCTTTTAATATCTTCAAAGCGGTCGCCTTATTCTTGTGTTGAGATCGTTCGTTCTGGCATTGAACGACAATCCCTGTAGGGAGGTGAGTAATCCGGACAGCGGAATCGGTCTTATTCACATGCTGCCCCCCTGCACCACTTGAACGGAAGGTGTCAATCCTCAGATCCTTCTCATCGATCTCAATCCTCACATCTTCTGAGATCTCGGGAATGACAAAAACGGAGGCAAAGGAGGTGTGCCGGCGTGCCCCTGCATCAAACGGGGAGATCCGGACAAGGCGATGAATCCCTGTCTCTGCCTTTAAATACCCATAGGCATAGGAACCATTCACGGTAAACGTGACATTCTTCAACCCCGCCTCTTCTCCGACCAGGATATCCACGATTTCCGTCTTCAACCCACCCTTCTCTGCCCACCTCAAATACATCCGGAGGAGCATTTCGACCCAATCCTGGGCCTCTGTGCCACCGGCCCCCGCATTGATGCTGACGATCGCATTGCTGGAGTCATGCTCTCCCCCCAGCATCGTTCTGAATTCCATCTGGCGGATCGCTTCTTCACTCTTCTCTATCTTCTCTAATAGCTCCTCCGCCTCCTTTTCATCGCCCTGTTCCTCGATGAGTTGAAGGAGAATTTCCATTTCCTCTAACTCTTTCTTTCCTTCCTTCCAAGGCGATAGGCTGTCTATGAGGGAAGCCCTCTCCTTCAACGTTTTTTGAGCGGTCTCGCCCTTTTCCCAGAAGTCGGGGGCAGCCATCATCTTTACAATCTCTTCAAGTCTCTTTTCTTTTGCCGCGACGTCAAAGATGACCTCGGAGGTTTTCTAATCGGCCTTCTAAGTCTTTCAATCGATCTCTTATTTCAGGTAACATTTTATACCGCCTTCTTTTTCTACTATATCGTCTTAAATAACACAAATTAAAAAAAAGTTAAACATTTTTTTGTAAATTATTGATATTACAAATAAATTTACCAAATAATCCGAGTGCATAACTTAAGGTTTAGGCTAAGGTTAAGGAAAATAACTAACTGAAATTATTGCGGCAGAAATTAGTGCCTTCTACCCTTCAAAACAGCTTCCATCTCCTCTCCTACCAGCGCTGGGTTTCTGACGACACGAACGCCCGCCTTCTCCAAGGCCTCCATCTTCTCCTTGGCTGTCCCTTTTCCCCCAGCAATAATCGCACCGGCATGGCCCATCCTTCTTCCAGGAGGAGCGGTAAGGCCTGCAATAAAGGCAACCACAGGCTTTCTTACATTCCTTTCAATGAACTGGGCTGCCTCCTCCTCAGCCGTGCCTCCAATTTCGCCAATCATAATAATAGCCTCTGTCCCAGAATCCTTCTCAAACATTCCCAAAAGGTCCACGTAATTGAGCCCTATAATCTGATCCCCTCCAATCCCAACGCAGGTTGACTGTCCAATCCCTTTCTTTGTCAACTGGTCTACCACCTCGTAGGTCAGGGTTCCGCTTCGTGAGATGATCCCTATTGTCCCAGCCTTGTGAATGTAGCCAGCCATCACGCCAATTTTGCATTTCTCGGGTGAAATGACTCCTGGAGTATTTGGGCCGATCAATGTTGACCCTTTCGCTTTGAGATATTGTTTCACTATCACCATATCCATGGTGGGTATTCCTTCAGTCATGCAAACGATTAAGGGTGTCCCCGCCTCGGCTGCCTCTAAAATGGCATCGGCTGCAAAAGCAGGGGGGACAAAGATAGCTGACGCATTTGCTCCCGTGTGCTGGACCGCATCGAAAACGGTATTGTAGACGGGAATCCCATCCACTTTTTGTCCCCCTTTACCCGGAGTCATCCCAGCCACAACCTTCGTTCCATATTCAACCATCTGCCTCGTATGAAACATCCCCTCGTTCCCAGTAATTCCCTGAACCACAACTCTTGTCTTCTCGTCAACCAAAATGCTCATGTGAATTCCACCTTTCGCATAGCGCAGAGAGCATGGGGCATAGAGTTATTTCTTCAATCTTAAGATTTTTAGACTTTTCGCTATGCCCTCTGCCCTGTGCCCTTTGCACTTTTTAGGGCTAAAACTACCTTCTCAGCTGCCTCCTTCATTCCAATCGCTACTGTAAATTGAAGGCCTGATGAATTCAGAAGCCTCCTCCCCTCCTCCACATTGGTTCCCTCAAGACGAATGACAATAGGCACATTCACCTTTACCTCATTGACTGCTTCTATAACTCCTTTCGCCAATGTGTCGCACCGGAGAATTCCACCAAAAATATTGATGAGGACTGCCTTTACCCCAGGATCAGACATAAGGATCTTGAAACCATTCTTTACCATCTCCACCGTTGCTCCTCCGCCCACATCAAGAAAATTGGCTGGTTCCGCCCCTGCCACTTTAATAATGTCCATGGTGGCCATAGCGAGACCCGCCCCATTGACCATGCATCCTACATTACCATCGAGTTTAATGTAATTCAGATTATATTTTGAGGCCTCAATTTCGAGAGGGGCCTCTTCATGGAGGTCCCGAAGCAGTGCGATCTCCTTGTGCCGGAAAAGACCATGATCATCGAAATTCATCTTGGCATCGAGAGCGACGAATCCTCCCTCTTCGGTCAGAACGAGAGGATTAATCTCGGCAAGCAGACAATCTTTCTCATGAAATGTTCTGTAAAGGCCTGAGATGACAGCTCTCAACGGTCCAATCTGATTAGCTTCAAACCCAAGCCCGTAACCTAACTTATTCGCATGGAAAGGCCTGAGCCCAACGCTGGGATCGACCCATTCCTTTATGATCTTTTCCGGAGCTTCCGCTGCCACCTTTTCAATCTCGACCCCCCCTTCTCTGCTGGCCATGATGACAGGACAGGCTTTCGAGCGATCCATCACCACGCCCAAGTAGAGCTCTTCCTTAATATTGACTGCCTCCTCTATCAGAACTCTTCGAACAACTCTTCCCATCGGACCAGTCTGTGGGGTAATCAGTGTCATCCCTATGATCTCTTTCGCAGCCTTCTGTACTTCGGTGGGAGAATGAACCACTCTGACTCCTCCCCCCTTCCCCCTTCCCCCTGCGTGAATCTGGGCTTTCACCACGATCGACTTTGCTCCAGTCTCTTCAGCAAAGGCTCGTGCCTCCTCAGGAGTTTCTGCCACTCTCCCTTTGGGAACGGGAACCCCGTATGCTCTAAGCAGTTCTTTGGCCTGGTACTCATGAATCTTCATCCGATTTTCCTCCCCCAAGAATTTGGCGCGAGTAATTATAACGGATTTCAGAAACCTTAAAAAGGGAAAAATTGGAGTTGAAGCTTTCCCGTCAACAGGGCTGGGCTTCAGGGTTATTCAAGGTAAGGTAAGGGTCTTTCGAGCCATTCGACCGAGGTCACGACGAAGCTCTTGCGAAAATGGTTCGGAGGACAATCTTTTCCCTTTCCCGGGACCCACTTATTGGGTTCTATTGTTTCGTTCACCCCCTTTCATATGGGGCGCCAGTCCGCAGCACTCTCTCAAGTTTGGAGTTATTCACTCCCGATTCGCCAGAGAATGACGGACAAAATTAAGCCGAAGGGTGGTAAAAAAATTGTCACATTTTTGAACAGAATTTATACTTTTTTGAAACCCCGAGTGAAAACTTATGTAGGCCCTTACCTCGCCGACGTACTGGGGCTTATGTTGTAACCATTCAATATTTATAAATGTTTATCTCTTACAAAGCCTCTCCGGCTAAGAAACTGAAACCTTAGTATCCAACGGCATCCTTCTTGCAGCCTAAAACAAACAGAACGCAATCTTTTCCTCCTTCTCCTCCTTGGGCAAGAGAGGTTAGGGAGGGCGGACAGAGCAAAACCCCCTCCCTAACACCCCCCTTTCCCAATTTTTTTTGCCCAAACGCCCAGGGTCAGGCTTGCATATATGCATCTGCCATCATAGAATAGCCTCACCATGGCAAGGCCTCTCCGAATAGCGTTCCCCGGAGCTTTCTATCATGTCATAGTCCGTGGCAATCAACGTCAAGATATCTTCTTTGACAATCAGGACAGAGAAGCGTATCTCGAACGAGTGAAACGGTATAAAATTGAACTAGAATTTATACTCTATGCCTACGTGCTGATGGTCAATCACGTTCATTTATTAATTGAGACTCCCTCTATGTCTATCTCAAAGATCATGCAACGCATAAACCTTACTTATACTCAGTATTTCAATAAAAAGTACGGGAAGGTTGGTCATCTCTTTCAGGGAAGATACAAAGCTTTTCTCTGCGATCGGGACGAATACTTACTCAGTCTGATTAGATATATTCACCTGAATCCAGTGCGGGGCAATTTTGTAAAAGAACCGCACGATTACCCCTGGAGTAGCCATCGGGATTACCTGGCGGGGAATGAAGATTTGGTTGACACGAAAAGAGCTTTACGATTTTTTTCTGAAAGGATTCTTGAAGCGAGGAAGCACTATGAGGATTTCGTCGATGAGGCTCTTGGACAAGGAAAAAACGAATCTTTGTATCAGGGACAACAGCAACAGATCTTAGGGAGTGATGAATTTACAAAAGAAGTGGAAAAGAAGATAGTTGGGTTAGACAGACCTATCCGAAAGCCCTCTCTTCAGGAAATTCTGGCGGCAGTTAAAGAAGTAACGGGCATTTCCATGGAAGAAATAGCGTCCCGGGTGAGGAATAAACAGGTAGTCTTAGCAAGGGAAGTATTAGTGGGAGTGTGGAGAGAATATGGGTATAAGCTGTTGGATTTAACGCCTACAGTTAAAAGAGACCTTTCGGTATTATCGAGGCTGTCTAAGGGATCAGATCGCGACCGTGTAAGAAAAACTGTGGACAAAGTAATCAAATATCTAGATGCATATATGCAAGCCTGACCCCAACTCTCCTTCACATCCATCCAGGAATTGTAAAATACATCCCTGTGCTCCAGGGTCCAACTCCGGCACTGTTCTTCGTTTGGATCCACCATTGATACGTCGCTGGACCCAACGGTGTGGAGGGTATCACTGAACAGGTCCCTGTTCCACCACCACACCCTGCCTGCGCTGCCGTATACCATTGCTGGATCCTGTTGCTCGCTGCATCATTCACCCATAGCAAATATTCCGTCGCTGTAGAAACCGCATTCCATGTGTAGGTTGGCGTAAAAGTGCTAATTGTCCCAGAGGGTGAGACTACAGTGGCTGCCACTGGAGGTGCTGGAATCGGGCTTGTAAACGACAACGGAGCACTCCAAGGACCAAAACCTGCAGCGTTGTACGTCTGAACCCACCACTGGCATGAACCTATCACCTCGGTGGTTGGAGTCACGGAGCAAGCACCTGCACCATCCGCACAGCCCACATCCGCAGCTGGATACCACTTCTGAATCTTGTTTCCCGTTACGTCATTGACCCACAGCCGGTACCACGTGGCATTCGAGACCGCATTCCAACTGTAGTTCGGTGTGCTATCGCTAATCGCCCCAGAGGGTGAAGCCAGTGTGGCTGCCACTGGAGCTGTTGGAATCGGAGTGGTAAACGACATCGGAGCACTCCAGGGACCAAAACCAGTAGTGTTGTAAGTCTGAACCCACCACTGGCATGAACCTATTACCTCAGTAGTGGGAGTCACTGAGCAGGAGCCTGTTCCATCTGGGCAGCCCACATCTGCAGCTGGATACCACTGTTGAATCTTGTTGCCCGTTACGTCATTGACCCACAGCCGGTACCACGTGGCATTCGAGACCGCATTCCAACTGTAGCTCGGTGTGCTATCGGTAATCGTCCCCGAGGGCGAAGCCAGTGTGGCTGCCACTGGAGCTGTTGAAATCGGGGTTGTAAACGACATCGGAGCACTCCAGGGACCAAAACCTCCAACGCCGTAAGTCTGTATCTTCCACTGGCTTGAGCCGAAGACCTCTGTGGCGGGTGTCAGTGAGCAGGTCCCCGTCCCTGATCCACAGCCCGCCTGGGCTGCCGAATACCACTGTGAAATCTTATTCCCAGTCGAATCATTGACCGACAGATTATACCAGGTGGATTCCGCAACGGCGTTCCAGGTGTAGGTTGGAGTGGCGGTTGTAATGGTTCCAGAAGGTGAAATAAGTGTGGCTGCACCAGGTGGAGCCGGAGCAATATTAACAGAAAGAGAATTAGACCAATTGGATAAGATGTTTGTGTGGGTTGCACAACGAGCTCTCGATCTAACATTATAAGTACCAGTCGTAGTCCAGGTCTTGGACCGAGTCGCGGTCCCCCAGGTCGAGAGGTCCGTTCCATCTCCCTTCCAATCGAACTGATACTGTACTGAATGACCAAGGCTCGAAGAAGATCCCCCTGTGGTATATGTATATGAAGTCCCGGGTAGGCCGCTCGTTGGTCCGCTAAGAAGATTGGGGGTGCTGACCGTTTCAGTAGTATCGTAGGGGGTCCCGCTAACCTCGTTTGAAAAACCACTCTCATACCCGGAAGTGTCATAGGCGGTCACTGCAATG
>SMTZ1_10005490_pt1 | contig 12747 bp, 12 predicted proteins | sample DeeMarSWOR136_30_FD_25667 | JGI IMG/M metagenome (IMG submission 25667) | reverse complement strand
GGCGTTCCTGCTCGACAAGCTGAAGTCGGCCCGGCCGGTTTCCCAGCGCTTCGATGAGCAGGATGGAGAAGTCAACGACCTGCGCGAGGCCGTCAGCGTTGACCAGCTGCCAATCGTCCTCCGGCCGGTGGTAATCGGAGTGGGTACCGCTGAACAGGTGCAGGACGGGGATCTTGCGTGCGTAGAACGAAGTTTGGTCGCTGGGCCCGTACCCGTCTCCGATGTGGCTGAGCGTCAAGGGACTGCGGGCATCGAGGGAGTCGAGCAGCGTCGGGAACTCCTCAGCCGTCTCGGTCCCAAAGACCTGAAGCTTCCCTTCCCGCAGACGGCCGACCATGTCGTAGTTCACCATGGCCACAGCCTTCTCCAGCGGGAACGGCGGATTGCTGACGAAGTAGTCGGAGCCGAGCAGACCCATCTCCTCGGCTGAGAACGCCACGAAGACTAGGCTGCGTGCCGGCCGCCGGCTCATGTCGGCCGCGAAGTATTTCGCCAGCCCCAGCAGGACCGACGTCCCTGAGGCGTTGTCGTCAGCACCGTTATGCACGGCCTCGATGTCAGGTGCCAGCGAGCCCGGCCCGCCCATGCCCAGGTGATCGTAATGGGCACCGACCACGATAACCTCGTCAGCCCATTTCGGATCACGCCCAGCCAACCGGCCGACGACGTTGTAGGCCTTAACGCGGAGCGGCTCGACCTTCGCAGCGAGCACAACGCCCAGTTCATCGTCGCTCAGCCAGGTGAGAATGTCCTCGCGCTCGAGGATCTGAATCGCCGGGATCCCCACGGCGTGGGGGGGATCCCCGCGCTGCGGGACACGGATCCGCGGGACGGTGATGAGTACCGCCTCGGCCCCCTGCTCGCGGGCGAGCGTTGCCTTACGGCGTGGGGATGGATCGACGTCCGAAGCGTGGGGGTCGAAATCCTCTGGGATCCCTCCACGTAACACGACGATGCGACTCACTTCGCTGTGTGAGGCGAACTCGTCGTAGTCCTCTGCGCTCAGGCCGTAGCCCGCGTGGAAGGCTTCTCCGCTCGTCGAGCCGCCGCCCGAGAAGTTGAACGGGAGCCACTCTTCATAGAGCTTCAGCTCTCTCGTGCCGCGCGCCGACTGGAGTACCAGACGACTATCGGGCGCGATGGATATCGTGGTCGTGATCTCGAAGTCCTGCAGGTAACCCGCCGTGCCCGATGGCTCGAGGCCGTACGCCTGCATGTGCTGGGCGATGTAGGCGGCAGCGCTGTCGGCGCCGGGCTCGCCCGCTTCGCGCCCTGCGAGTTCGTCGCTCGCCAGGTAACGAACGTGGGCCAGCAACGTGTCAGGCGATACGGACTGGGCAGACGCCACGGTCGCTGCCGCGAAGACGAACGTCGTGGCCAACAGGGCACGCAGGGTCTCCCGAGTGCAGGAAGCTCTCTCCTGGTTGCGCAACGGACGCGGGTACGCTTCGATTAGAGTTCTCATAGTGGGCACGAACTTAGAGGGGGTGGCCCTGGAATTCAACGTCGTGACTGGCGGAGCGAGGCAGAGAGGGCCGCCGGCACGTGAATACACCGTCGCTGGCCCGGCGGGACCGCTCTGCGTGGTCGAGCTGGGGGAGGGGCCGCCGGTTGTCGTGCTGCACGGTGGCCCGGGTGCTCAGCACGACTACTTGCTCCCGGCGTTCTCACAGCTGGCGGACGAGTACCGACTTTACTTCTACGATCAGCGTGGTGGCGGCCGCTCGCCGGTCCAGCGGCCCTTGGAGATCACCTGGCGCGACCATGTGGCCGACCTGGAGCTGTTGCGGAGCACCTGGGAGCTGGAGCGGCTGGCGGTGATCGGCTACTCGTGGGGCGGTCTGCTGGCACTGCTCTACGCCACCGAGCACCGGCAAAGGGTTGAGATGCTCATCCTGCTGGCCCCTGCGGCCGGTTGGGGCGACTATCAGCGCCGGTTCAGGGAGGAGCTGGAGCGGCGGTCACGGTCAGAAGCCGTCGCGCGGCTGCGGGCGGAGCTGGAGGCGTCGGGGCTCAGGGAACGGGACGCGGCCGCATACCGTCAACGGCTCTTAGACCTGAGCGTCGCCGGCTATTACTGCGATCCCCGGGTGGCACTGGACTCGGCACCCTTCGTGGTGCAGTCGCAGGTGCAGCAGGCGACCTGGCTGAGCCTGGCGGGACACGGCCCGGAGCTGCGGCGTAAGCTTCGGTCGTTGCAGGTGCCGACCCTCATCCTGCAGGGGCGGCATGACCCGATGCCGCTGGAATGGACGCAGGAGTTGGCTCAGCTCCTGCCGACTGCCCGCCTCGTGGCTTTGGAGGACAGCGGACATGTTCCCTATGTGGAGGAGGCGGAGCGGACGTTCGTTGAGATCCGCCGATTCCTGAGCGAACGGCTCACGGGGTGAGCCGATCATGGCTGGCCAGCGCTGGTTGAAGACGGTGGTTGCGGGAAACCCGGGACCGCTGACGCTGGATGGCACGCGGACCTACCTCCTGGGACGTGATCCCTGCGTTGTCGTCGACCCGGGGCCGGACCTGGCGGACCATCTGGACGCCGTCGAAGTCGCACTGGGTGCCGCAGAGATCGCAGCCATATGCATCACCCACCACCACGCCGATCATGCGGCAGGCGCCGCTGAGCTCGCCGTGCGGCTCGGTGCCCCACTCGCTGCCCTGTCCGAGTCGGCGGCGCTGGCGGGGCTGGAGCCGCCCGAGATCCCGTTGTCGCCGGGTGCGAGCTTCGCTTTCGGTGGGGGCCGGCTGGAGGTCATTCCGGCGCCGGGCCATTGCCCCGACCACGTCTGCTTCCATTGGCCCCAAGCGGGCGCCCTGTTCACGGGCGACACGGTCCTGGGCGAGGGGACCTCGCTGATCGCGCCGCCGGAAGGCGACATGGCCGCCTATCTGTCCACGCTGAAGCGCCTGGCCCGGCTTGAATTAGCCGTGCTTTGCCCTGGCCACGGCCCGCTGATCAACGAGCCGCGCGAGAAGATCGCTGAGTACATCGAGCATCGCTTGCAGCGCGAGGTGCAGGTGCTCGATGCCCTCAGCGCCGGTGCGAACACAGCGACCGAGATTCGGGCACGCGTCTATCCTGACCTCGAGCCGCGGCTGTTCGGCGCTGCGGAGGGGACGGTACAGGCACACCTGGCCAAGCTAGTGAACGAGGGGCGGGTCAGACTGAGGGAGGGTCGTTACCTGCCCGTGGGCTGACGGTGGGCCCGTCCAGACTTGCCTCGCCAGGGATCTCAATCAGCGGCGGTGGCGTCCTTCCCGTGACGCGGTGGACGCTCGTGAAACGAGCAGGTTGCGCCTCGACACGGTCGCCCGGGCCTGTTACACTTGGCGGCCACCACATGATCATGGTCTGGGAGGCAGCAGCTGGCCACACGAGACTTGACCCTTCATCACCATCACCTCACCACGGGGCGTCACCTCTACCCGGGGCTCGTATTGGCGCGGTTCGTCCAGGCTTTCGAGGTATACGTCGCGGGTTTCCAGGGCCGTTATCCCCTCCTCGCGCTCGCCCCGGAGTTCTTTGTGTTGTTCCACCTGGCGCTGCTGCTCCTGCTGGCGGCGTTGATACCTTCGGTAGCGCACGGCCGCCGCTGGGCGCTGCGGCTGGCCAAGCTGTGGGCGATCGTCGAGATCCTGAATGGCGCCAGCCACATGATGATCGCGCTCATCGAGTGGGGTTACTACCCGGGGATGTGGACGGCGCCACTGCTGCTCATATTCGGCGCGGCACTGGCGCGTAGTCTGCGTGTTTGACAGTCTCCAGGGTGCCCTGGCGGTATCAGCTGTCCGTCGCCTGCAGCCGTTCCAGTACCCGCCGGGTCGCTGCCGGTAACGCGTAGCGGTTCAGTTCGGCCGGTTGGACCCAGGCGAATTCCTGACACCCGAGCGGTTTCGGTGTGCCGCTTCGGTAGTAGCAGTGGAATGCGTGCAGCGTGATCTCGAAGTGGCTGTAGGCGTGGTCGACGGTCGCGATCTTCTCACCGGGCTCGACTTCCACATCCAGCTCTTCTCCGACCTCGCGGATCAGAGCCGCTTGCAACGACTCTCGCGGCTCGGGCTTGCCGCCGGGGAACTCCCACAGGCCGCCTAGCAATCCGTCGGACCGCCGCTTGGCGATGAGAACCTGACCGTCCCGCCAGACGACCCCGACGGCGATGTCGTAGTGAGGCCGCTTCCGGGTGGGTCGCCGCCGGGGACGCCGGTCGGCCGTACCGTGGGCACGCGCCAGACAGAGACTACCCAATCGGCACGCCGGGCAGCGGGGCGATCGTGGTCTGCAGACGACGGCGCCGAAGTCCATCAGCGCTTGGTTGACATCGCCGGGGCGGCCCACGACCAGGGAAGGGCCCACCTCGCGTAATGTGTTGGTGGTCGGGTTGGGCAGATCGTGCAGCCGGCTCAGAACACGCCGGACATTGCCGTCCACGGCCAGGACGGGTTGGCCGAAGGCGATGCTCGAGATCGCGGCGGCGATGTAGGGACCAATGCCGGGAAGTGTACGCAGGCTCCGCTCATCGGCGGGCAGTTCCCCCTCGTGTCGTTCGACGATGATACGGGCCGCCTGGTGGAGGTTGCGGGCGCGGGCGTAGTAGCCGAGCCCTTCCCAACTCTTGAGCACATCATCCAGATGCGCGGCGGCGAGGGCACCGACGTCAGGGAAGCGCTGGAGGAAGCGCTCGTAGTACGGGATGACCGTGTCCACCTGCGTCTGGATCAGCATGACCTCAGCGACCCAGATGCGGTACGGGTCCGCTGAGCCGTGCTCGTCGACGCGGCGCCAGGGAAGGTCGCGGCGGTGGGCATCGTACCAGCGGAGCAGCCGCTGCCTCAGCTCGGATGCAGCCGGGCGAATATCTGACCTCTTCTTGCGGGGACTCAACAGAGCGGAGGCAGGTCGGAGTCGGCGATTTCGCCCCAGTACACTACCTGTGCGGGGCCCTCGAGCTCGAGCTGCGAGAAGCTGCCGTCCGTTTCGCGCTGGAAGCGGACCGTCAGCACACAGCCACTGCGAGTCTCGACGCTGACGGGCGACTCGAGTTGACCGGCGGCGCAGAGGGCCAGGGCCGACGACAGCGACCCGCTACCGCAGGCCAGGGTCTCCTCTTCCACGCCGCGTTCGTAGGTGCGAATTCGGATGGCACGCCGATCGACGATCTCGACCAGGTTGACGTTAGCGCCGGCCTCGCCCAGCTCGGGTGCGTAGCGCAGAGGCCGGCAGATAGGCTCGATCGCCCCGTTGGGCATCGATGCGACCTGGACGACGAGATGGGGAACGCCCACTTCCACGAGGTGGCCCCTTCGTGTACCCTCGGCTCCCGTGACGGTGAGATCAGGGGCGAGGCTCGGCTTGATAGCATAGCGCAACGTCACCAGCGGGCCGGAGACGTAGGCGGCGATATCGCTGCCCTTCGTCTCGATCATCATCTTGTCGCGCGCGAGCCCCTCAATGAACGCGAAGCGGGCCGCGCAACGGGTCCCGTTGCCACAGGTCTCCGTCTCGCCACCGTCGGGGTTCCAGAAGCGGACGCGGACATCGGCGTCCGTTCGCTCGCTCGGCTCGACCAAGATGACCCCATCGGCGCCCACCGATGTGCGACGCGGACAGAGTGCGGCCGCCAACGCGCTGGGCTCGCGCAGGAGCGGGGCGCTTGCAGCGTTTATCAGGATGAAATCGTTCCCCGCCCCTGACATCTTGCAGAATCGCAGCTGTTGACGCGGCATCTCGCGCATGTGTGGAGCGACTCGTTGGGCCTTGGAGCAACCAGGCAACGGCGGCGAGTGCGCCTCAGGTCCCGGTGTTCACTTTCTCTGGCTCGTCCTCGGCAACGCCTTCGCCTTCCGTCTCGGCGTCCCGCTCCCTCTTCTCCTCAGCAAGGCGGCGTCGGCGCCTGATGAGGACGGCAGCGCCAGCGGCACCTACGACGAGGCCGGCGAGCAGCGGGACCAGCGCGATCAGGGCGACGGAGATCGGGAACTGCCAGGCGAAGAAGACGACGTCGACAGCGCTGACGTTTTGCGCGGCGAACACGATGATGGCCGCTGTCAGTACTATCAAAACGATTTCTCGTGCCCGGGTCATGGGAATCCCCCTACGCTAGCTCGATCAAACGTTACGCACTGATGAACTGTCGCTCTATCTCGCCCCAAGCTAACTTCGCGCGACTTTCAGCGACAGAACGCCCCGGCGCGAGCAGGTGTAGCTCTTCGAGTCCGGGGACCTGCCTCGGAACGTTAGACTGGGTTTCGACAGTGCCTCAGAGAGGGTCGCACGAGACTGGCCGGGTCAGCGTTATCAGCTTGCGTGGGGCTGTTCGCTTCGCCGTCAGGGTCCAGCCGCGGGCGGCGCGGACCGAGCTGGTTGGCGTTCACGGTGACGCTTTGAAGATCCGAGTGATGGCGCCACCGGTGGAGGGCGCAGCCAACGCAGAGCTCATCGCTTTTCTGGCTGAGCGGCTAGGAGTGCCGAAGTCGGCCGTGCAGGTTAGGCGAGGTGCTCGTGGACGGGACAAGCTGGTGGAAGTGGAGGGTATCTCAGAGGATCGGGTCCACGCGCTGTACCGGTGAGCGATGATGACGACTTTGGGGGCTCACATGGCGCTGCCTAGAGCTTCCGCGTAGGCCACGTCGAATCTATCCCACTCAACGGAGCTCAGCGGCCTACCCGTTCGCTCCGTGAACCTGCGAGCGGAACGACGAAATCGCCTCAACATCCCGTGTTGCCTTCGCGGTGAGATCTGCGGCACCGTCCAGCATTTCTCCAGGTCGAGAATGTAGGCTCGTGGGGCCTCTTCACCCCACGTGATCAGCACGTTCCGGAGGTTGAGATCGGGGTGTATGACCCCGGCACGGTGCAGTGAGCCCAAAAGTCTAGCCGACGCGCCCAGCGCCTCCAGCCGCTGCCGTGCGTTGCAGGTTTCGCCGAAGAGGCAGGCGGCCAGGTCTAGCGCATCGGGGACCTCGTCCCGGGCGACCTCCCCACGGTACAGGGGACCGGAGGGGTAGACCACGGCAGCGTCAATCCCTGGTGTGGCGATCCCATGATCCTGGAGCCTCAGGGCGAGGTAGAGCTCGTTAAAGGGGCGCGGCATTCCGATTCTGAGAAAGCGGTCCCGGGTCAGCGGTGCCAGCAGGCCACCGTGAGTCAGTTGGCGGACCACCCAGCGGTTGGATCCTGGCCCTGGAATCATGTATACCGTCCCCCGCCCCGCAATCGCCTCCGCCTCGGGGCGGGCCGCGGCGTAAGCGTACAGAGTGCCCGCTGCCGCTATCGCCCGGCGTACGAAAGGCAGCGCTTCCTCTCGTGCCACCACCCGCGCCTTGCCGATACGCTCCCGGCGATAGCCCGGGAGATCATAAGGCAGCAGAACGCTAGGCCGCTGACTACTTTCCATCAGTGCCGAAGCTAGGCGCGTGCGAAATCCGTGGCAATGCTGCTGTCCGCGGCATTGCGCCGTATTGCCAGCAGCACGAGTATCAAGATCACTTGGGTCGGCGTCGTCCGATCTTCGCTCTGAGCCTGGGTCAGCGTAACATCGTGAAGCGTCCAGCGGTTGTCGCAGCCACCGGTCTACTGATTGCCGCGCTGGCCTGCCCTATACAGAGGCCGCCCGTCCCGCCGGAGTACCTCGATTTCCGGGCCGAGCTACAGTCGGCGGTCAGCGACACTGCCGTCGTAGTGCTGGACGGTCAGCCGACGATGCGGGTGTGGTTAGAAGAGCGGCTCACGACGCTAGCCGCGGTCGTTCGGACCGATTCGTTGTTGGCGCTGTTACAGCGAGACACACTCTTGGCCCCACTAGCAGGTGCAATCGCTGCGAAGCTCGCTACGACGCTGGGCTCGAAGCGCGTGGGGAACAGTGTTCGGAAGGCCTATGGCAACTCCCACGGCCAACGGCAGGCCGTGGATGCCATCGTCATCGGTCTGGGTTTGGCTCTTCGTCGTCTGAAATCAGAGGCGCGAGGCTTTTCTGGGCTGGCTACTCTCCAACGGGCCCAGCGTTGAAGAGCTCTTCCAGTCGGATCCCACGTGTGGCCAGCACCCGCTCGATCGTGTTGCCGATCTTGTTGTTTGGCGTCGATGCACCAGCCGTGAAGCCGATTTCGATCGTACCTTCGGGTAGCCAACCAGCTTCGGTCACGACGGAGTCAGTCCCGACAACCTTGTGCGTGATGGCCTCGCTCTCGGGGTCGATGCAGGTCGAGTCCTCGACGTGATAGGTCCTTGTGTGCTCCGCGCAGATGAGGGCGAGGTGGTTGGTGTTGCTTGAGTTGTAGCCACCGATCACGATCATGATGTCCGGGGGCGACTGCATCATCGTGATCACGGCGTCCTGCCGATCTTGCGTGGCGCTGCAGAGCGTATCGAAGTGACGATAGTGGTTGTCGAGCTGCTCGGCTCCATAACGCTGTATCATCGCAGTGCGGAATTCTACGGCGATCCGGACCGTCTCCGACGCGAGCATCGTTGTCTGGTTCGCGACTCCGATCTTCACCAGATCGCGGTCCGGGTCGAAGCCCTCGGAGCAGGCATGGCCGAAGCGCTTCAGGAATGCGCTGCGAACCCCGCCCTCGACGATGTAGTCACAGACGAGGCGCGCCTCGTCCAGGTCGCGCACGATGAGATAGGCACCACGCGGATGCCGGCTGGCCTGTGACGCGGTCGCTTTGGTCTCCTCGTGGAAGTACTTGCCGTGGATGATCGCGGTGTAACCATCTTCGGCGTAGCTATCCACGCGTTTCCAGACGTTGAGCACCGAGCCGCAGGTCGTATCTACGAGCGAGCAGCCGATCCCGCGGAGCGCTTTGAAATCGTGCAATGCCACGCCGAACGCGGGTATGATCACAACGTCTGCTGGTGTGATATTGCGGAAGTCGAAGCGGCCGTCGGGCCCAGGCATGAGGAACTCGATCCCCATCTCCCGCAACCGCTTGTTCACGTGCGGATTGTGGATGATCTCACCCACGAGGAACAGCCGCCGACTGGGGAACTTGTGCCGAGCCTCGTAGGCGTATTGCACGGCCCTGTCCACCCCGTAGCAGTAACCGAACTCCTCGGCTAACCGGATCGTCAGGCCGCCCGCCGAAGCGGTGTAGTCGTGCCCACGCAACCAGTCTACGACCCGCGAGTGGTACTCCCCTTCGAGCACGGGGAGGATCTCGCGCTTCAGGCCGAGCCCGGTGCGGAAATAGATCTTTTCGTTCGACATCGGATGGCAAGCTTACCGGGCAGGGTTGGCCCACGCAAGGCGGAGGTGGCTGGCGTGGCCGGTTAGCCAGTGCGCTGGCCCGGCGTTAGTATTAGAAGCGCCCCCGACCTGTCGCTAATCACCTTGGAGGCGAAGATGGTGCGGAAGAAGAAGGAGTATACGCCAAGGAATATCGGCGATCAGCGGCTCCGGCCTGAGAGCCTGATGATGGGTTACGGCTACCGCCCCGAGTGGTCGGAGGGTGCGATCAAGTGCCCTATCTTTCAGACATCCACGTTCACCTTCAAGAGTGCCGAGGAAGGCAAGGCGTTCTTCGAGCTGGCCTACGGTCTGCGCGAGCAGCAGCCGACGGAGAGCATCGGCCTCATCTACAGCCGACTGAATAACCCGGATCTAGAGATCCTAGAGGACAGGCTCACACTGTGGGACGAGGCAGAGGCTGCGGCCGTCCACGCTAGCGGTATGGCGGCGATCGCTACGACGGTGTTCACCTTTCTCAGGCCCGGCGATGTGCTGTTGCACAGCGAGCCGGTGTACGGCGGGACCGAGTATCTCCTCACGCAAGTAGTTCCCGAGTTCGGGATCGAGGTGTTGAGTTTCCCCGCTGGGGCCGCTGGACCGGCTGCCGCCGAAAGGGTTCTGGCTGAGAGGAAGGTTGCGGACACTCTCGGCATGATCTTTGTCGAGACACCCGCCAACCCCACGAACGACCTCGTCGACATCTCCTACTTCGCGGAGTTGGCGCGCCAGCACTCGAGCAGGCGCAAGGTCGTCCTGGCTGTGGATAATACCTTCCTGGGGCCGCTGTTCCAGCACCCGCTGGAGTTCGGCGCCGATCTGGTGATCTACTCCGCCACCAAGTTCATCGGCGGCCACAGTGACGTGATCGCCGGGGCCGTGCTCGGGTCGGAAGGACTGGTCAACAAGGTCCGCTGGACTCGGACTTTCCTGGGCACCGCCTCCGACCCGTGGACGGGCTGGCTGCTGCTACGCAGCCTTGAGACCCTGAAGTTGCGGATGACCTGCCAGGTGAAGAATGCTCAGCAGGTGGCCGACTTCCTCGCCGGCCACCCGAAGGTGGATTGTGTGCACTACCTGGGTCACATCACGGAAGATGACCCGCAGTACGAGGTCTACCGTCGCCAGTGCATCGCTCCCGGCGCTATGGTCGCCTTCGAGATCCGGGGCGGCGAAGCGGAAGCTTTCCGTTTCCTCAACGCGCTGAAGCTGATCCACCTGGCGGTGAGCCTCGGCGGTACGGAGTCGTTGGCCGAGCATCCGGCGACCATGACGCACGCCGACGTGCCTGTGAAGGACCAGCCGCGCATGGGGATCACGCCAGCGCTTGTGCGCCTCTCCATCGGCGTGGAGCATCCCGAGGACCTGATTGCAGATCTCGATCAGGCGCTCGCCGCCGTCTAGTGGCTGAGGGTTCGGCTAGTCCACCTCTTGATCTGAGGGGTTGGGCACGGTGTGCGTCTCCTCGGCCGTGATCGCCTCGCGCTGGGGCTTCCGGAGCCACCTGACCGTACGGCGAACGCCGTCGGCGTAGTCGACCTCGGGCACCCAGCCTAGCTGACGGCGTATACGCGCGCCCTCGAGCAGGATAGGGTGTTCGAGCAGATAAGAGAACTCGCGGAGTGCTCGGCGCTCTGAGCGCAAGAGATCTGCAGCGCGCGACCACGCGAGTGGCAGAGAACGCAGTCGTGGCGGGCGGCCGGTAGCCTTAAAGATCAGAGACACGAACTCCCGGGGAGTGATCGCGGCGTAGCCGGGGGCTGTGTAGTCGGTGCCGCGGGCCTGCCGCCGGCCCAGCGGCGCGAGCAGGGCACGGGCGGCGTCTTCGATGTAGAGAAACTCGCGCGGCCGGTCGAGGTCGCCAGGGAACCATACAGTTCTGCCGGCGAGCGCGCGCTCGAAGATGGCGAGCAAACGCCCTTTCCAGACACCGGGGCCGTAGACCTCGGAGAGGTGCACTATGGTACCGCCCTCTGCGAGCACCGCCTTCTCCAGGTCGGCCCTGACCGCACCCAGCCGCGTCGGGCTCGCCTTAGGGTGATCGGGTCCCACACGCTCGCTCTGCGGTGGACCATAGACCCAAACGTTGCCCGGCATCACAAACTGCCCCGGACGCGCACCCTCCAGCGCGTGCCGGACCGCGTCCCAGTTCAGTGCGAACTGGCGCGGCGGGAAATCGACGCAATGGATGACTGCCTCGGCGCCGTCCGTCGCGCCGGCGACATCAGCCCGATCGAGGACGTCTCCCTTAACCACCTCGACCCGATCCTCCGGACAGCGGCGTCGAAACTCCTCAGGCACCCGTACAAAGGCGCGGACCTGATGGCCAGCACGGACAAGCATGTGCACACAGGCGAGGCCCAGCGTGCCTGTGGCCCCGGTGACGGTAACCCTCATGACGCGCAACTTATCACACCATGTCGGGTATGGCGATGAAACGACTGCCGCGTTGGCAGGAACCGCCGCTGGCTGGGCTCCTTGCGACCTGGATCATGCCAGGCTGGCGCGGATTCGCTGGCACGGAGGGTGCATAGAGGGAACCGCCCCATTAGCTTGAGTTAGCGAGCTGGGGATCGATAGTGACGGCTACACAGGAGACGAGGATCTTGACGGATAAACCAGAAGAGATGCCTGAGAGGCAACACCTGCCGGTTCTGCCCTTACGGGAGACGGTGGTCTTCCCAGGCGTGACCGCGCCGATCGTCGCTGGCCGGGACAAGACGCTGCGCGCCATCGAGCGGGCGCTGAGCAGCGAGGAGGATGTCAAGCGGATCTTCGCCGTGGCGCAGCGCGAGAACGTGGACGAGCCGAGGGCCGACGTGCTCTACAGCGTCGGAGTCGTTTGCCGGATCGCGCAGATCCAGCGCTTCCCCGGTGGCCTGCAATTGCTGCTGGAAGGTGAACGTCGGGCGACGGCGCTCCAATACAGTGAGGGCGCCCTTGGGTTCCTTGAGGCTATCGTGACGCCGCTCATAGACCAGGGGCCGCTCAATCCGGAGGACCCTGCCTTCCAAGGCCTGTTCCGGGAGGTCAGCGAGAAGGCGGCCGAACTGGGCCGGCATCGCGGTGTGCCGGAGGAGATCATCGAGCGCTTCATCCGTGCCGTGGAAGAGCCCGGTGCCCTGGCGGACCACGTAGCCTACTACATGGAGTTGGGTGCGGCGGACAAGCAGGAGCTGCTCGAGACGACGCCGGTGGAGTTCCGCCTGCGGCGTATCCTGGTGCACCTGTATCGGCAGATCGCCATGCTGGAGGCGCAGGAGCACATTCGGTCCAGGGTGCAAGAGGAGCTGGGCGAGCGGCAGCGGGAGATCTACCTGCGCGAGCAGATGAGGGCGATCCGCCGCGAGCTGGGTGAGGAGGACGACGACGCCGAGATCGAGGAGTTGCGGGAGCGGCTCGAGGCGCTGGAGCTGCCGGAGGAGGCGCGCGAGGAGGTCGAGCGAGAGCTCAGGCGCCTGCAGCGGGTGAACCGGGAATCGGCGGAGGCGCAGGTCATTCGCACCTACCTGGAGTGGAT
>SMTZ1_10020342_pt1 | contig 12748 bp, 10 predicted proteins | sample DeeMarSWOR136_30_FD_25667 | JGI IMG/M metagenome (IMG submission 25667) | reverse complement strand
CCGCCGTTTTTGGCCCCGGCCGGAACAACAAATGTCGCCCTCGAAAAGCCGGTTACCAGCAGCGACGAAGAACCCATCATAGGCGAGATAGAAATGATAACAGACGGCGACAAGGAAGCCGCCGATGGCAGCTACGTTGAGCTGGGCCCGTTTGTACAGCACGTTACAATCGACCTCGAAGCCATGCATGAAATTTACGCCATTGTAATATGGCACTATCATAAGCAAGCCCGGGTTTATTTTGACGTGGTAGTGCAGGTTGCTGATGACCCTGACTTTATCACTAATGTCAGGACACTGTTCAACAATGACATTGACAACTCTGCAGGTATTGGGGTCGGCGAAGACATGCACTACACGGAAACCAACGAGGGCAAGCTCATCGATGCCAAGGGTGTTAAGGCCCGCTACGTCCGCCTCCACAGCAACGGTAATACCGGTAACGATTTGAACCACTATATCGAGGTTGCTGTTTACGGCAAGCCGGTAGAATAAGATGACCAAAAGATGTTGCGTGCTCATTTTGGCCGCGACAATTGCTGCGCTTGCGCTGCGTCTGCCGCGGCTTCAACAGCGTCCTATGCACTGCGACGAGGCCGTTCATGCCATCAAGCTCGGGGATCTGCTGGCCGAAGGTGTTTATACATACAACCCTAATGATTACCACGGCCCGACGCTTAACTATCTGACTTTAATCCCGGCCCGGCTATCCTCCGCAGAGAAACTAACCCAGGTCAGCGAGGTCACCTTGCGGATTGTGCCCGTCTTTTTTGGTGTGCTGTTAGTGCTGTTGATTTTGCTGATGGGCGACGGCCTGAAGTCGGGCGCTGCGGTTTATGCCGCCGTATTGACTGCTATCTCCCCTGCTATGGTTTTTTACAGCCGTTATTATATCCAGGAAATGCTTCTGGTATGTTTCACTTTTTGTGCAATTGTCTTCGGTTACCGCTATACGCGGAGCAAAAAAATCGCCTGGGCCCTGTTGACGGGGATGTCACTGGGGCTTATGCACGCCACCAAGGAAACATGCATCATCGCTTTCGGCTCAATGTTTTTGGCACTGTTGCTTATGCTCTTAATGCGGCGTCCGAAAGGCACTCTCGCAAATGCCTCCCAAGCAATCAAGCCCTCACATCTTATTGCAGCTCTTGCGGCCGGTGCAGTTGTCTCTGCTTTATTCTACTCATCATTTCTTACCAACCCCGCCGGAATTCTGGATTCGGTCCGGACTTATACAAACTATTTCGACCGCGCGGGCGGAAACAGCCTTCATATCCACCCGTGGTATTACTACCTCAAGATGCTCATCTATTCCAGATACGGCGACGGGCCGAGATGGACCGAAGCCATCATAGTCCTCTTAGCTGTGGTCGGCTTTATAGCTGCGATGACAAAAAAAGGCCTGTCCTGTGCCAATGTTCATCCCGCCCGCCTTCCCATGTGTTTATCCAGACTAAATACATCCCGTCCCGTCGTTGACGGGCGGGATACAAACTCGTCATCGACGGGCGGGATTCATTTGCTTAGATTCATCGGCTTTTACACGCTCATTTTGACTGTGGTGTATTCCGTAATCCCATATAAAACTCCCTGGTGTATGTTAGGATTTTTGCACGGTATGATTCTTTTGGCCGGCGTCGGGGCGGTGGTGTTAGTGAAGATAATGCCGAACGTTTTGCCCCGCTTGATAATCCTCCTGTTTTTATTCGAGGGTTCCGTTCTCCTGACCTGGCAGTCCTACCTGAGCAATTACAAATTTTATGCGGACAGTCGCAATCCTTATGTCTATGCTCATCCGACTATAGAGGTGTTTACGATTACTGAGAAAATAGAACAGTACGCAAGTGTTCACGAAGATCGTTACGATATTCCAATCGATATCATTTGCCGGGAAGATGACTATTGGCCTCTCCCCTGGTATCTGCGGTCATTCAAAAAAATACGCTGGTCGAATGCAGTTGACAATGACACAGTATCTGCGCCTCTGATAATTATTTCGCCCGATGTTGAAGCTGCGTTGACCAATAAGCTGTATGCGCTAACCCCTCTGGAAAAGCGTCAAATGTATATGTTTCTTTTTGATGAGCCATATTATATGTGGCTGCGGCCGAAAGTTAAATTGCTTGGCTTCGTAAGAAAGGATTTGTGGGACAGATTCCAGAAACACCACGCAGAGCCGATTCAATCACAGAGAGCAGGTGAAGAATGAATCAGCCGCTACAGGAAACCTGTTTTGTCCAGAGCGATTGCCAATCAATTCCCGGGATGAAGCGTTTTTGCCATGAGGCGATGGCTACGACTTTCGAGGTCGTTGTCGTGCATGAGGACGCGCGTTATGCCCGGCAGGCCGCCGCTGCCGCTTTCGATGAGGTTGACCGGCTCGAAGGCGAGCTTAGCCGATTTATCGAGAACAGTGACATCACACGGATTAATAATCTTCCTGCCAATGAGCCTTTGCGGCTTGGTCTGGACGCATTCGAATGTCTGCAGCTTAGCAGCCGGATTTATGCCGAAACCAACGGTGCTTTTGATATTACTATCGGCTCTTTGTTTAGCTGCTGGCGTAACGAAGATGGAACACCGCGCACACCCTCGCAGGAGGAGCTGAATCGTGCTCGTCAGCATACAGGCACGGGCCTGTTACAATTGGACGAGTCCGAGCATACGGTCCGGCTACTGGCCAGCCCGGTCCAGGTCGATCTCGGCGGCGTCGGAAAGGGCTACGCCGTTGACCGGATGGCCGAACTGCTGCGTGAGTGGAGTATAGACATTACTTTGATTTCCGGGGGCTATAGCTCGGTGTTGGCCCTTGATGGGCCAGCCGGGACAAAAGGCTGGCCTCTGACGCTAAGCAATCCGGACAATCGCAAAGAGATTTTAGCCCGTCCCTGTTTGCAGGGCCGGGCCATAAGCGGCTCAGGTCTGCAGAAGGGCCAACATATCATAGACCCCCGGACGGCCCAGTCTGTTAAAGGTAAATTTGCCGCGTGGGCATCAGCCCCTGATGCCGCAACCGCCGACGCACTCTCCACCGCCTTTATGGTTATGAGCCCGGATGAAATCCGGCAATATTGCTCGCGTCATCCGGACGTATCTGCAATGATTATGCTGAAAGGCCCGGACAAAGACGCACAGAAAGACAAGATTTTGCACTTCGGTTTATTGAAAGATGATGAGCTGCCTCGGTGATTGTGTATCAGGTCCTTCGCCAATCTCAATGAGAATCATTTTTGTTTTTAGCCAGAACCCGTCTGATTTTCAGCAATTCAGACATAACTCGCCAGGAGCTGCGTGTCGGTGACAGCCGGCTGTCAGGGTCGCAGGTCCAGTCGATGGGAAATTCTTTTATCCGATAGCCTTCCTGTTGCGCCCGCATTATGATTTCTATGTCGAACGTAAAACCATCGGTAATGCACTCGCCGTACAGGTGACGTGCGACATCACCCCGGTATATCTTAAATCCGCACTGTGTATCGGTGAACTCGGCGGGGATTTTCATATCGTGAATCACAAACCAGTGGAACATCTTGGAACAGATACGGCGGTATAAACTCTGGCGCTTTTCTATCCGGCATCCCCGCATTTTTCTCGAGCCGTGTGCTATATCACACGCTCCACTTTTTATTAACTCCAGACCGCGCAGAGTGTCTTCGTACGGCACACAACAGCCGCTGTCGGCAAACATCACGTATTCGCCGCTCGTTTGCTCAATGCCTTTGCGGACGGCGTAACCTTTGCCTCGATGGTGACTATAACGCTCGACCTTAAGCTCTATTGACGGTGATGGATTGGTGACAGCGTTTTTTGCAACTTCGGCGGTACTGTCCTTACTGCCGTCGTCAACTATTATTATCTGGCCTGTAAAATGATTGTCTTTTAAGAAAACTATCGCCGCTTCAATGTCCCGGGCGATCTTCTTGCTTTCCTCGTATGCCGGTATAACGATTGATATATCCATCAACGAATTATATCCCAAAACGCTGCATCTTTCCAGTGCCTTCGTCTCAATGTTCCTGCCGTGCCTTCACAATATATCCGCCACTTCCGGTTACGAAGAATATCCATATCAACTATGAATTATACAGAGCTTATGAAAGGACTCGAAAAAACACAAGGTTTTTTCTGCCCTTTGATTCGGTTTCTCTCGGGTCTGCAAAGGCCTTCATTGGCGATTAACTTAACAAAGGAGAATTGCCAATGGGCATCCACACAAAAATTGGCCTAACTATGTCTGTAAAAAATGTGTTTCTTCAAATTGTCTATGACCTTAAAATTCACGTATATGTAAGAAGCTGATTAAAAAAATACTATCTGGAGCCAACTATGATAATCTTGCTGACAGACTTCGGCCAAAGTGAATATGTGGGCGTAATGAAAGCTGTGATTTACAGCATTAACAAAGATGCAAAAATAGTTGATTTGTGCCACGACATCTCGCCTCAAAAGACAATCGAAGCTTCGTGGGTGCTTAAAAATAATTACAAATACTTTCCGGAAGGAGCAACATTCTGCTGCGTAGTTGACCCCGGAGTAGGCACAGAAAGAAAGGCGTTGGCAGTGAAAACAACCGGCTATTACTTTGTCGCCCCGGATAACGGCCTGCTCTGGGAAACGCTGAAAGAACAAAGAATAATCGATATAAGAGAGGTTCCAATCCCTCCGGATGCGAGCAGCACATTTCACGGCCGGGACGTTTTCGCAAAGGCAGCCGCAAATATTGCTCTGGGTCATTTTGATACGTCAGGCCCAAAAACAGAAGAAATGCAAAGGCTGGAAATTTATCATAAAGGAAGAGAAGGAACGGTCGTGAGAATCGATAGATTCGGAAATATTATCACCAATCTGCCGAAAGAAGATAAAACTGCATACTCCGTAAAAATCAAAGATAGAAGTTATCAGATGAGCTTCTATCCCAATTATCATGCGGCGCAGGACAACGAATTATTCCTGCTCGAAGGCTCATGTAATACGTTAGAGATAAGCTTAAAGAATGGAAGTGCGAACGATAGATTGCAGGTGCAAACAGGGAGAAAGATAGAAATATCCTAAAGACGCAAATATTTTTTACTTATATAGTGCTCTCGATTGAAAATTCCCGCTTGTCCCCGAATGTCGTAGTCGTGGATCCAGATTAGCGCTTGTTTATTTACAACCCTTCAAGGGTTTATTATCATTCACCCCGGTTGAACGACACTGTATTAAAGACTCTGCGTATAGACAATTGCTTCCTGCATCAATTGGATGGCTTTATGGATATTGTCTAACTCCTCGAAGCCGTAAGACAGGCGGAGTTGTCTTTTGCCAATTTCAGTCAAGCTTCCGCGCTTGTGTACGCAGTATTGGCCGGGGATGTAAAGGACGCGGGGTCTCTTTTCTTCCGCCGGGCCGTCGATATCAGCCAGGCCGGTAGTGCGGGTGAGAAACTTAAAAAAGCCAGAATCCTCATCGGTCTCAATGTCACCGAATGTCAGATAGTAGTAGAATCCCGCCTGTCCGCCGCGACATTCAATTATAGAATCACCCAAAAACTCATCGATCCACTTTTTAGTCTGTATCGCTTTTTCGTGATAGCCTTGTTTTACCTTTTCTATCTGACCGGCGACGTGATGGTCGAGGATATGGCTGGCAATCTCCTGGCAAATCAATGGGGCGCTGAATCCGACGTCACTGGTTCTTTGAATCATGACTTTGGTAAAAGCGCAGCCGCGTCCAATCATATACCCAATCCGCAGGGCCGGGGCCAGAATCTTGGAAAGGGTGTATATCTCATAAACCAGGCCCTGCTCATCATAAAGCAGAGCCGACTGGCGTTCAGGTACATTAGGGTCGTGGATAAGGTTTTCATAGGCCTTATCCAGAAACAAGGGCACCTTGCGTCCTAAATCGTTCGATAAGCGGCTGGTGACATCAATCAGCTTTCGTTGGCAGGATGAGGAGAGAATCGTGCAGGTCGGATTGCTGACAGTAACAATATATAAAAAACTGATGTCTTTTTTATTATCACCAAGCTGGTCTAATTTCTTCTCCAGCAGCTCGATGTTAATACCTTCCGGACCTTCAGGGACAGCCACAATATCAAAGCCCATTCGTTCAAGGAAGTTGCTGTAGATGTAGTATACAGGGTCGGACATAATAACCAGCCCCTTAGGCAGGGTTCCCGCCTTGCGAGGTCCCAGGATATTGGCTATCGCCTCCAGCAGGCTCGTTGCGCCGCTGGGGCCGATGATGATTTCATTACGGCTCAGAACCTGCTCGGTCAGGTTACGGATTGGCTATTACTTCGTGCAATGCCTGCTCGATTAGCTCTCGCGGGATGGTTTTTTCATTGACGTATCCTACTCCGAGGTTAATATCCACCCCATCCCGGAAATCCGCTGCAAAAGAAGCCATCATCCTGCTGACCGGAGCAGGCGTTACAGATGCATCGCCGTATTCGGATAAATAAATTTCGTCCATACTGTCATCACATTCTAAAAAAATGGGAACATAAAAACAAAGGGAAAAAGATATGGTGACAGAGAATTCCGAGCCGTCTTTGCTAATCCGTAATTCAAAAATATGTAATCGCGAGCATGGGAAGCTATTGCTCGAAGTGCTAATCAATAATATAATACGAAGTTGTTATTAAATTGTCATATTTTGTTATGAGTCTCATATCCAGAACACGCAAGATAGAGGTTTTGAGCTTAATCCAGACCTTTAATGTGTGTTCGAACAAAGGGGACAGGTGCTCATGAAAAAGAAAAGTCAACTCTTTGCAATTATTGTCTTTCTGTTGGCAATGTCATTAATTTTGTCGGTGGCAAGAGCTCAGCATAAGTTACAACTGCAAGAAGCCGGGCGAATCCTGGACGCCACAAATATTAAAGGCGGGCTTGTGGTCCACATTGGTTGTGGTGACGGGCGTTTGACTGCCGCGCTTCGCGCGAATGACAGCTATTTGGTGCACGGCCTGGATGCGGATACACAGAATCTGGAAGAAGCCCGCCGGTACATCAACTCTCTCGGTATCTATGGTAAGGTATCGGTGGACAAGCTAAGTGGCGACCGGCTTCCTTACACGGATAATCTCGTTAACCTCGTTATCGCCGAAGACCTCGGCAACATGTCCATGGATGAGGTGACGCGAGTGCTGTGCCCGAAAGGCGTGGCCTATATCAAGAAAGGCCATAGCTGGGAAAAGATGGTCAAGCCATGGCCGAAAGAGATTGATGAATGGACGCATTACCTGTACGACGCAAGCAACAACGCCGTGGCGAATGATGCTCTCGTAGGCCCGCCGCGGCATTTGCAGTGGATTGGAAAACCCAAATTTGCAAGGGCCCACGAACAGCTTGCCAGTCTCAGTGCGGCGGTCACTGCAGGTGGACGGCTTTTTTACATCATCGACGATGGGCCCCGGGTGGATATTCGGATGCCATCTGAGTGGTATCTTGCAGCACGGGACGCATTCAACGGAGTTGTCCTTTGGAAGAAGCCTATCGGAACGTGGGCGGACCACTTACGCAGTTTCCGTTCCGGGCCTCCTGACCTTGCTTTTCGGCTCGTAACCGGGGACAACCGGGTCTATGTGACTCTCGGCATTGACGCCCCCGTCAGCGTTCTTGACGCGGCAACGGGTGATTTGCTGTGGGTCTATAAGGGTACGGAAGATACCCGGCAGATTTTACGCCTCGATAACAAGCTTGTCCTGCTCATAGATACCCAGCCGCAAACCACCAGTCAGACAGAATCCGAGATAAGACGAGGCCTCAGACCGGCGCCGGGCCTCCGCGCCATCGTGGCAGCGGACGCATCAAGTGACAATATCCTCTGGCGCAGGGAAATTTCCTCATTAGTGCATCCTACCCTTGCCGCTCAGGGCGGCCGGCTGTTTTACCAGACACAGGAAAATTTATTCTGTCTGGATATAGATACCGCAGATGAGCTGTGGCACATGCCGATAGATACGGAGCTCAAAGGTCATGAAATGGGCTGGGAATCGCCAACGTTAGTTGTTCAGGATGGGGTGGTGTATTACGCTGATTTCAGGCGAATCACTGCATTTTCAATAGAAGACGGCAGGCAGCTTTGGTCTGGTCCCGCCTGGCCGGGCTACAATTCTCCTCCCGATATCTTTGTTATCGATGGATTGGTATGGACCAAAGACAGGCAGGTCCAGAGAATCGGCGTTGATGCGTTGACGGGAACACCTGAAAAAGAAATCTCATCGGTAAAGGGATATATGCATCACCGCTGTTACCGCAATAAAGCTACAAATCGCTTTATCCTCCTGGGCAACCAGGGCGTTCAGCTCATTGACATCGAGTCCGGTGAGATTTGGCAGAATTATTGGATACGCGGAACCTGCCAGTACGGCATAATACCTGCAAACGGGCTTTTATATATCCCGCCGGATTCCTGCGCCTGCAACTTGAAGACAAAGCTAAACGGCTTCTACGCCCTGGCAGCCGCTCGCAAACCTCTCAGCAAGAGTCAAAAAGATGCGAGATTTGAAAAAGGCCCAGCTTACGGACAATCTCTGACTTCCGACCTCCGTCCTCTGTATTCTGATGATTGGCCAACATACAGGCATGATGCAATGCGAAGCGGAATGACAAAAGCACGTGTCCCCGCTCAGCTCAAGCGCCTATGGCAGGCGGATATAGGAGGCCGGCTTTCAAGCGTAACCTCCGCCGGCGGTATGGTATTTGTCGCGTCGGTCGATACACACACAGTTCACGCTCTCGACGACGGGGATGGAAGCAGGCTCTGGAGTTACACCGTCGGCGGTCGGGTCGATTCTCCGCCTACTGTTTACAATGGGCTTGTGCTGTTCGGTTCGGCTGACGGATGGGTTTATGCCTTGCGTGCTTCCGATGGGAAGCTGATATGGCGTTTTCGTGCGGCCCCGGAAGACCGCCGGACGTTCGTCAACGGACAGCTGGAATCGGTCTGGCCTGTCCACGGCAGTGTTCTTGTGAAAGATGGTGTATTGATTGTCACGGCGGGCCGCTCCTCATACCTGGACGGCGGCATTCGCCTGTATCGGCTTGAGCCGCAAACCGGCAGGCAAATATCCGAAACAGTAATATACAGCCCGGACCCCGAAATGGAAAAACAGCCCGCTGAGGGCGGCAAGGAGATGCGAGGTGTGCTGTCTGATGTCCTTTCAACCGATGGCGAAGATGTCTATATGAGGCACATGAAGGTGGACTTTGCCACGGCAGGCGAAACCGGGACAGGAGTGCATCTTTTCACTCCCGTCGGTTTTCTGGATGACACCTGGTGGCACCGGGCTTATTGGGTCGTTAACGATGAATTCCTTTCCCACTGGAGTGCGTGGTGGAAAGTCGGCAACATCGTCCCTTCAGGCCGGATACTCTCTTACAACGAAACATCCGTTTTTGGCTACGGGCGGGACCAGTATCCCAAAGGCAATACAGGCCAGTGGCGAGGCGGAGAAAAATATCAGCTTTTCGCCTTTGACAGAGCTCCCGGCCGCAAAGATAAAGGCACAAGACAGGCTGATAAACAGGCTGCAAAGAACAAACAACGAACCTCCACCCTTTCAACTCTTGAGTATCGCTGGACTGAACAGGTGCCGTTGTTTGTAACCGCAATGGTCGTCGCGGACAAGACCATGTTCATAGCAGGCCCGCCTGATATTATCAGGACAAAAGGACCGCGCGAGGAGGCAGCTCTTATACTTGAGAACCCGCAGCAAGCCCCCGCCTCCTGGAAGGGCGAAAAAGGCAGTGTTCTCTGGGCCGTATCGGCAGCCGATGGCCGGAAGATAACCGAATACGAGCTCGACTCGCTGCCGGTATTTGACGGCATGATTGCCGTCAACGGCCGACTCTATCTTTCAATGAAAAACGGCCGAATATTGTGTCTCGCTGCCAGGTAGGCCCAAACACACAACCTTGTACTCCTCTGCGGTTTTAATTCACCGGTTAGCCCCCAGGCCTGCACTGGGGGTTTATTCCGTCATATTTAGCCCTGGGCGAAACCCAGGGTTTTCCTTTTTGTTAGCCCCCTGCACCGCAGGGGGTTCCCCACGTCCCGCGACTCATTCATTCCTGCCCTTTTTCTTTCTAATTCTCTGATCTCTAATTCTCTAATCACTGCCTTCACCCTGAGCGCAGTGAGTTTACCCTGAGTGTAATCGAAGGGAAGGGTTTCACCCAGGGTTGTCCTTTTTGTTAGCCCCCTGCACCGCAGGGGGTTCTCCACGTCCCGCGACTCATTCATTCCTGCCCTGAAACCAACACGGTTCAGGTGTCATTGCGAGGCCTGCTTTTTAGGCCGAAGCAATCTCAATACTGTTTAGCCCCCAAATTTATTTGGGGGTCAATTAAAAAACAAACCCTGGCACAGACAGGGTTTTCCTTATTGGTTGAGCAGAGACGAAATGCCAATTAACCAATTAACTAATCAACCAATTAACTATCTCTTTGCAATCACCCCAGCCATTAATAGGTGGCTGTCCCGAATATTCAGTTTTATTTTTAAAATATTCACGAATGTATTTTTCTACAATACTTGTACCATATTCTATTATTTCATCTCGATTATCAAGTTTACCAACGTAGTTAATAACAAAACGAATATGAACATCTTCCGGGCCACTTTTTCCGTGCATATAACCCCAATAGAGGAAAATCCCATGCTTCTTGGGATTTTTAACAGGATTAAAATTAGGGAATTTATTTGATATTTTCTCTATAAATCCATCGTTCATAATATTGTTCAAGATTTCTTTAGCAGTTTCAACCGATGTCCCAACGGGAAGTTCAATGCGACCACGGTAACTCCTCGAAATGGTACAAGAGCTAAACAGAATCATTGTAACCATTAAGAAAAATAATAATCGTTTTGACATCGGTAACTCCTTATTTTTTATACAAATCTAACTACTGATTATATGGTTTCCTCATAATGTCAATCCCACCTTCACCATTTACAGCCTTTAGGAAGTCGCCGTCCATCCGCATGTTATTCATTTTCACTAACATGCTTGAATTCTGACATGTCAGCACCAAACTTTTCTCCTATCCTTGCTATTAACTGTATATTGTAGTCGTGCGCTGCATTGAAGCATCGCGCGTATATCTCCATTGATACTTTGATCTTTTCGCCAATTTTTAAATTAAGCCATGGACAAGAATCAACAAGAGTTCTGTCAGCATGGCCCGCGCGATGAACAAGTGCATTCCTTATTTGCCCCAATTCAAAGATGGATTTTCTTGTTTCTTTGGAAACTCCGCCAGAAAATCCAAACGGCTTCAACATAGCTTCAAATCTATCAATTCCTTTTCTCAGTCCAGCTCCAAGCTCTCTCTCTATGAGCTCCACAACATATAACGGTTTTTCTTCATCTGGAATACAGTGGTAATCTCTCAAACTTACTTTGATCTTACCAAACGCAGATGTTGAAATTGCTTCAGGGTAATGATCAACCCATTCAGCAACGAAGTTGCGTATGAGTGCTTCCAATAATGACCATATCGCTATCAGATTGTGAGCATACAAGAGTGGGAAATTTTCTTCGACTTCATTACGCGCAAGGCTGGCTATCTCTTGCGCCATTTTCTTTTCTTTCTTATGCTTGGGCTCATCCTTTACTCCCTTAGCAAAAGCGATTGCATCAACAACTTTGGGTCCCGCCTGCAAGACCGAAATGCCTCTAATAGAGAGCCAAAGAAGTTGATCCAGTTGCTTAGCCTCTTCCAAGAACCATTCGAAAGGTGCTGTAGCCCAACTCGGTGCCCCATTCTTTTTCTTGTCATCCTTGTTGTCAGATGAATGCATAATTTCTCAATTAAATACTTTCCAACTACTAATTATATTTTTTCCGCATAATCAACCGTGTCGTTTCAATGCTCGCATAACACGTATTCTTTTTCAATATTTAAGTCCGTTTTTAAAACAACCGCCCAAAACATGAACCGCTAATCAAAGATCTCCTCTCTCAGTAATGAGAAATCTACAGAATTAAATTGAAATTTTCAAGATAAAAATGACGGTTTTTGCATCGTACCTTCTGTTTTCTAATGGGGCGTCTGCCCTCACAAACAAGAATCTGAAATTTCGTGTAAATCCGTGTGAATCCGTGGCTAAATATTATTGAATTCTCTGAGTCCTCTGTGTTCTCTGTGGCTAAAACAAAATCCGTGCAACTTGTGCCCAAGGTATCAGTGAAACTTGTCCTGAGCGAAGCCTGCCCTGAGCATGGCCGAATGGGCCGAATGGATCCGTGGCTAATGAAAAAGATAAAATCTCTGCGTTCTCTGTGGCTAAAAAAAGTGCTTTTCTATTCATTTTTTTGTTGACATTGTTTGTTAATATGTTAAAATACGCCTATGTTAGTCAGCAGGCAAACATAAACCGCCAGCAGGCGACGATATAGCGGAGAATCGCACGTTTTCAGGTCCAGAAGGCCAAGCCAAGCTTGTCCCCGAATGTCGTAATCGGGGATCCAGATTAGAGCTTAATCATTTAACCAAATTAACCATATTAACTAAATTAACCAATTGCCAATCATGAGCATTGAGAATCTAACTTTAGCTCACTTTAGGCACTTTAGCTCACTCTTCACTAACTTGCCTCTACATCTGTCGAGGATTCTCTACAAATCAACCCTTTTTATGCAAAACAAACCCAATTTCCTGGATGCTCAAATGAATGTAAGTCCATATAATACAACGTATTATGAAAATATAAGCAATTGGACACTTGGTGAAAACAAACCCAATTCAAACCCAAT